>Ga0207748_1000183_pt1 | contig 60478 bp, 47 predicted proteins | sample HigsolmetaGSP13D_FD_184841 | JGI IMG/M metagenome (GOLD analysis project Ga0207748, IMG submission 184841) | High solid enriched microbial communities from the Joint BioEnergy Institute, USA - SP1-3-D (SPAdes) | ecosystem: Engineered > Bioreactor > SSF (Solid state fermentation) > Aerobic >...
TACCCCCAGTTTGGTTTTGGTTTGTAGTATAACTTTATTATACCAAATACTGGGGGTATTTTTTTTCAATTTATTGTACATATAATTATTTTGAATTTTCAGATTGACTTTTTCAGTGGTCCCGAAGGGTTCAAAAAGACAAAAGAAAACCGTACCAGGAGCCAATTGTCCTTTTGGAGGGCTCAAAAAGGCAAAAGAAAGCCAATTAGACAATAGGGGCGAAACCGCATCCAATATGAATTTCAATTTCCCCCTTGTCATGTCACCCGACAAAGTGTAAAGTATAAATAAGTCAAAATTTTAAGTACGTTCAATCGAATAGCCTTATCAAGAGAGGCGGAGGGACTTGGCCCGATGAAACCTCAGCAACCAGCCCATACGGCACGGTGCTAAATCCAACAGGTATACCTGAAAAGATAAGGAGAATGTTGTCATCTTGCCTCCTTTTCTGGGAGGCTTTTTTCATATCATTCAAAGGGAGTGTAAAATTTGGACCTTCTCGAAACGTTAAAAAACCGCATCCTTGTTGCGGATGGGGCAATGGGGACACTACTGTATGCATACGGCGCCGACACATGTTATGAGTCATTCAACCTGACCCATCCGGAAGACATCCACGCGATCCACCGCGCCTACATCGAAGCAGGTGCATCGGTCATCCAGACAAACACGTACAGCGCCAATTATATCAAGCTAGCACAGTATGGCCTGGAAGAAAAAGTAAAAGACATCAACAAAGCGGCCGTCCGGATTGCAAAAGAAGCGGCAAACCGCGATACATTTATACTCGGCACGGTCGGCGGCATCCGCGGCCAGCGTAAAACCGAAGCAACACTTGCCGAAATCAAGCGTACGTTCCGCGAGCAGATTTTTCATCTCCTGAACGAAGGAGTTGATGCCCTGCTTTTGGAAACGTATTTTGACGCTGAAGAACTGTATACGGTCGTTGACATTGCGAAAAAAGAAGCGGATGTCCCGGTCATCGCCCAGTTCTCGCTTATCGAACCGGGCGTGCTCCAAAACGGAACCCCGGTCCGCGATGCGTTCAAGGAACTTGAAAACCGGGGCGCAGATGTAACCGGCTTAAACTGCCGGCTCGGCCCGCACCACATGATCCAGGCGTTCGAAGAAATCCCGATACCGAAGCGTGCCTTTTTGTCCGCATACCCGAATGCGAGTCTTTTAGATTACGAGGAAGGCCGGTTCACGTTCACAAATAACGCCGATTATTTTAAAACATGCGCCGAAAAACTGGTCGAACAGGGTGTACGCCTGATCGGCGGCTGCTGCGGCACGACGCCGGCTCACGTCAAAGCAATCGCAGACGGGGTGCAGGGGCTTTTACCTGTCACAGAAAAAACGGTCCGCCCACCGAAAATCGAGATCGCGGCTGCCCCGGCGCAGCACGAACCGCCGTTGCATGAAATCGTAAAAAAACGCCGCTCCGTCATTGTCGAATTGGACACACCGAAAACGCTGAACACGGCCCGCTTTTTCGAAGGGGCAAAAGCGCTGCAGGCATCCGGCATTGATGCCCTCACAATGGCCGACAATTCGCTTGCGAGCCCGCGCATCAGTAACACAGCGATTGCCGCGATTTTAAAAGAGAAACATGGCATCCGGCCGCTCGTTCACATTACATGCCGTGATCGTAATTTGATCGGGCTGCAGTCGCATTTGATGGGCCTTGCCGCGCTCGGGATCGATCAGGTGCTTGCCATCACGGGGGATCCGACGAAAATCGGCGACTTCCCGGGAGCCACGAGCGTATACGATTTGTCATCCATGGAACTGATCGCAATGATCAAGCAATTCAACGATGGCATTTCCCATTCCGGCAAATCGCTTCAGCGGAAAACGAATTTTTCCGTCGCGGCTGCATTTAACCCGAACGTCCGCAATCTTGATAAAACGGTCGGGAGGTTGGAGCGCAAAATCCGCCACGGTGCCGATTATTTTATCACCCAGCCTGTGTTCAGCACGGAAAAAATCGAGCAAATCCATGAAGCAACGAAGCATTTGGACGCGCCGATCTATCTTGGCATTATGCCGCTTACCAGCTACCGGAACGCGGTCTTTCTGCACAATGAAGTGCCGGGCATCAAACTGACGGATGAAATTTTGGCGGCGATGGAAAAAACAAATGGCGACCCTGCGAAAGCGCGTGAAGAAAGCCTTGCGATCAGCCGTACCCTGATCGACGCGGCCCTCGGCTATTTCAACGGCATTTACTTAATTACGCCGCTCGAACGCTACGAACTGACGGTGGAATGCACGCGCTATATCCACGAAAAAACAGCAGTGCAAGGCGCAGGCATTGTCTGAGACTGCAACGAAAAGAGTACAGGCGGATTCATTAAAGTGAAACTTTGATAGCACTGTCCAATTGCAAGATTAAGAAAAGAGCTCAAGAAGACAAAACGAAACCTTGACCGGCGTCAGCCCCGGCGAGATGCATGCACTTTAAACTCAATCAAAAGTGGCACCGGCGTCGCCAGCATCGGAACGCGGCCCAGCCAGGTACCAAATGTTACCGTACGTCGCAATCTCAATATCAAACGTACAACCAAAGGGGGAATTTTTCATGGGGCAAACGTTATTTGAACAGCAGCTTGCAAACCGCATTCTCATCCTTGACGGGGCGATGGGGACGATGATCCAGCAGCAACACCTTACCGCGGCGGATTTTGGCGGCGAAGCATACGAAGGCTGCAATGAATACTTGAATCTCACAGCGCCCGATATCATCCGCTCGATCCATGAAGCATATCTCGAGGCGGGGGCCGATATCATCGAAACTAATACCTTTGGCGCAACGTCCATCGTTCTTAACGAGTACGGCCTCGGGCACCTTGCTGAAAAAATCAACATCGAAGCCGCGCGCATCGCCAAGCAGGCTGCCGAAAAATATTCCACACCCGGCCGGCTGCGGTTTGTCGCTGGTTCGATGGGTCCGACAACAAAGACGCTCTCCGTCACAGGCGGCACCACTTTTGACGCGCTCAAAACCGCTTACCAGGAACAGGCTTGCGGGCTCATAAAAGGCGGCGCCGACGTGCTTCTCCTCGAAACATCGCAGGACTTGCTGAACGTCAAAGCCGCTTTTCTTGGCATTACGGATGCATTCAACGAAACCGGAAAAAAACTGCCGCTTCTCATCTCCGGCACCATCGAACCGATGGGCACAACGCTTGCTGGTCAGAACATTGAAGCATTTTACATTTCCGTCGAGCATATGCAGCCGGCCGCAGTCGGGCTTAACTGCGCGACCGGCCCGGAGTTCATGGCCGACTCGATCCGCACACTCGCGGGGCTCGCCAAAACGGCAGTGAGCTGCTACCCGAACGCCGGGCTTCCCGACGAAGAAGGGCATTACCACGAAACACCGGAATCGCTCGCTGTCAAAATGAAAGGCTTCGCCGAAAAAGGCTGGCTCAACATCGCAGGCGGCTGCTGCGGCACAACACCTGCCCATATCAAAGCACTGAATGAAGCACTTGCCGGGCTCCCGCCGCGCCAGCCTGCAAAACAAGAACACCACGCCGTCTCCGGCATCGAACCATTTATTTACGATGACCCGTCCACCCGTCCGATTTTTGTCGGCGAACGCACAAACGTCATCGGCTCGCGCAAGTTCCGGCGCCTGATCGCGGAAGGCAAATGGGAAGAAGCGAGCGAAATTGCCCGCACCCAGGTCAAAAACGGCGCACAGATCATCGACATCTGCCTCGCCGATCCGGACCGCGATGAAATCAGCGATATGGAAAATTTTATTTCGATCGCCGTGAAAAAAGTGAAAGTGCCGTTTATGATCGATTCCACAGACGAAAACGTAATCGAAAAAGCTTTTACATACTGCCAGGGAAAAAGCATTGTCAATTCCATTAACCTTGAAAACGGTACGGAACGGTTTGAAAAAGTCGTGCCGCTCCTCAAAAAATACGGGGGTGCCGTTGTCGTCGGCACGATCGATGAAGAGGGGATGGCTGTCACTGCCGAACGGAAACTTGAGATTGCGCGCCGCTCTTATGATCTGCTCGTCGATACGTACGGGCTCAACCCGCGTGATCTTATTTTTGACACGCTCGTGTTCCCGGCCGGCACCGGCGACAAGCAGTATTTTGGCGCAGCAAAAGAAACGGTCGAAGGCATCCGCTTCATCAAAGAAGCGATGCCGGAATGCCAGACAATCCTCGGCGTCAGCAATGTTTCATTCGGGCTGCCGCCAGCCGGGCGTGAAGTGCTAAACTCAGTGTTTCTCTACCATTGTACGAAAGCCGGGCTGGATTACGCCATCGTGAACACAGAAAAACTCGAACGCTTTGCGTCCATCCCGGAAGAAAACGTGAAAATGGCCGAAAAACTGTTGTTTGAAACGAGTGACGAAGCCCTCGCCGCGTTCACCGAATATTACCGCGGTAAAGTGCAGGAGAAAAAAGCGCCAAAGCGCACGATGACGCTTGCTGAACGGCTTGCGAATTATGTTGTCGAAGGGACGAAAGAAGGCCTCATCCCGGACCTGGAACAGGCTTTAAAAGAATACCCGGATCCGCTCGCCATTATCAACGGCCCGCTTATGGACGGGATGGCGGAAGTCGGCCGCCTGTTTAACGACAACCAGCTCATCGTCGCAGAAGTCTTGCAGAGTGCGGAAGTGATGAAAGCATCCGTCGCATTCCTTGAGCCTTTTATGGAAAAAAATGAAACAAGCACAAAAGGGAAAGTGCTGCTCGCAACCGTGAAAGGCGACGTCCATGATATCGGCAAAAATCTGGTCGACATCATTTTGTCAAATAATGGATATAAAGTGGTCGACCTTGGCATCAAAGTGGCGCCGGCTGATCTTATCCACGCCGTCCGTAAAGAGAAACCGGATGTAATCGGGCTATCCGGCCTCCTTGTCAAATCCGCCCAGCAAATGGTCGTCACTGCCCAGGATTTGCGGGAAGCGGGCATCCGCCAGCCGATATTGGTCGGCGGCGCAGCCCTGTCACGGAAATTCACGGTAAATAAAATCGCTCCGCAATATGAAGGGCTTGTGCTGTATGCAAAAGACGCAATGGAGGGCCTCACGCTTGCGAACAAATTGCAGGATGAATCGGAACGAAGCTCGCTCGAAACGGAACTTGCCAATCAGCGCAGCGGCGGGACAAGGGTGGCGGCCGTGAATGCCGGCGGAGCACCGGTTGCGACTTTACCGCGCCGTTCTTCGGTATCCCCGGATGCGCTCGTTTACCAGCCGGCGGATTTGAAGCGGCATGTGCTGCGCAATTATCCGCTTGCCCATATCGAGCCCTACGTGAACATGCAAATGCTCCTCGGCCACCATTTAGGATTGAAAGGCCGCGTCGAAAAGCTGCTTGCGGAGGGAGACGAACGCGCCCTCAAGTTGAAACAGCAGGTGGATGAACTGCGCGAATGGGTGATGAAAGAAAAATTGCTTCAGCTCTCCGCTGTATACCAGTTTTTCCCTGCCCAGTCGGATGGGAATACTTTGATTGTTTATGAACCAGCTGGAGAGCCTGGTACATTAGATCCGAAATCTTTATCCGTCCTAGAGCGATTCACGTTCCCACGCCAGGCAAAGCCGCCGTATTTGTGCCTTGCCGATTATGTCCGGAGCGTGGACAGCGGGGTCGTAGATTATGTCTGCATGTTCGCGGTCGTCGCCGGCAAAAACATCCGCCATCATGCACGCTATTTGAAAGAAGCGGGCGAATATTTCAAAAGTCATGCTCTCCAGGCGCTTGCCCTCGAAACGGCAGAAGGTTTCGCCGAGCGACTGCATGAACTGTTGCGCAGCCAATGGGGCTTCCCGGACCCGGCTGATTTCACAATGCAGCAGCGCTTTGCCGCCAAATACCAGGGCCAGCGCTACTCTTTTGGCTACCCGGCCTGCCCGAACCTCGAAGATCAGGCCAAACTGTTTAAATTGTTGCAACCGCAAAAAATCGGCCTCCACTTGACCGAAGGCTACATGATGGAACCCGAAGCCGCCGTCACCGCGCTTGTATTCTCCCATCCTGAGGCAAGATATTTTGCGGTATAACCCCCGAAGCGGGCCCTGGCCCGCTTCGGTTTTTTAAACCATTTACGACTTTTTCAGAGTCCAGTGCCATGTTGCTTTTTACAAAAAACCAAATGATTCGACAAAATCTGCGCTAACCCGATTTTTCTGTTCCGCCCTCAATGTTCCACGGGAAACATTCCACTGAAAACTGTGCATGTTGAACAGGATTTTCTGAACAAATTCCACTTGCCAGCAAGCCCTTCTTCGATATGATAGAAGAATAGACGTACGAACATGCTTGACCCGCTTTCTTTCTATATAAAATAACGCCATGCTTTCACCTACCACGTTCCCTGTGGCATTGAACGTCTACGCTAAATCAACGCCGGCTGAATAAAACCTGTACATCTCAAATTCGGCCAGTGCTGTCATCATCCTTGCATAACTTAACATTCCCAATGGCTGCGAATATTGACGTTTTTGGTGGCATGACAAGATGACAAGATACGATTCATCTCGACAAAACCAGCAATATTTCCACGGAAATACCCATATAAAAAAGCCCGAATACCGAAATCCGGGCTTTACATCCATCTATCTAAAAATGTGCGGCGACTGCGGCTAATTTTCATTCTTCCACTCATGCCGTATCCTTTACGGCATGAGTGGAAAATCCGCATTGAGCCGTTTCGTTCTTTTCTGTTCTTAGCCAATGAAAGTCCAAAAGCTCCATTGCTTTCTAGCAACTTACCAAATGCAAATGGCTTACTTACGGGAGAGGCGGTCTTTTGCACTACCGACCGAGTCCTGGGCCTCGCCTTTCAATTTGTCCATTTTGCCTTCAGCTTGTTTTTCCGCATCGCCGGTGATTTCACCCCACGTATCTTTTGCTTCGCCTTTCAATTTGTTCCCTTTTCCTTTGAGCTTGTCCTTCATGGAGTCTTGATCCATTTGCATTCCTCCCATTCATATTGTTCATCTTTCCTATTCCCTGATCACAGGCCGATAAACGAAAAACGCAAAAGAAATAGGTGGACAGGCTTGTTACCCGCCCGGCGCAGATCACATGCACAAAATTTGACCCATTACGTCCAAAAACAAAAAATACAGGGTCAAAACTCCACAATCCTGGCCAAATCAAATAGGGGAACCGCCACAATCAAAAATCCGCAAATCATAACAGGGGAAAGAGATAGAGTTCATACATAAAAGGATTGCAACAAGCTCGAGCACCAATTTGCATTTAAGCAGGCAACAGAGCTGTGATATTTTATGGGACGTGAATAAGGTAAAGGGAACGCATGCGCATCATCTCCGTCTCGCTCCAAAATTGGAATGAGGAAACGCATGCGTATATAGGTTGGATGGTGTTGCAGAGTGGATGTGTGTTCGGCGTAACGCCCAATTTCAACGATTGCACGCCCGTTCTCAAAGCACCTGAAAACAGCCCCTAGATCATTTTCTTCCATGGTATGTATTTGCCGAGGCCATGGTAATAGCTGGCACAAATAATCGTGCGGCTGAATTGTTTCTGAAATGTATGCACGGAGCAGTTCAGTTTCAGCTGCTGCTGATTGGAAAAAGTAACATAAAGGCCGTCCGCCGTGGCATCAAAGTCTATTATGTTTGCCAGGAAAATGAACTGGCAGTCATACGATCTCGGGGATTTTGTCGGTGTTGCAATCAAACCATCCCCCACCACAATCGGTGCCTTATTAAAGTTAAAAATTTGTTTTGTTCCCTTGAGAACGCCTTCAAAATCGCACATCCGGTAATGGATGCAAGCGTCCCGTAATAATTCAAGCTTGCTCTTCCGTGAGCGAAAAACGCCGTCCTGATCATAAATGACTGTTTGATATTCCGGATCAAATGCGGTATCCAGCGCCATCGTTTCTTTCCTGATTAGGTAGTCAATTTTTTCTGTCACAAAAAATACCCCCTCATGTTAATTTGTGCTTTCCCTCCCGCTTCACTTTCAGGGGCAGAATTGCCAGGGGTGCCATGTCTTGCTGCCATCAAAGTATCCTTCCCCAAAAGAAGAGGGATATCATTGATTTTTATAGTCCTATTATACTATAAATTTCTAAAAAATAAAGCATGAATTTACAATTTTGTTATTATTTTTAATCCATGTAAATCTTGGCCAAAATTTCACGTTTTCCCTTAAAAAATATCAAATTTTCCCGCGGAAAACAGGATGTTTTGGAAACGAAAAAATGACGATCGCCGGTTCGCCCTCTTCCTTTGAACCTGTTATTTTACAATCAACCCGGGAATTCAAGGAAAGCGCGCTTTCCAAAAGGGGAAGCAAAGTGGAAAATTTTGAAGAAATGCTCAGGCAATACCGGCCGATGATTTTTCATATGATCCGCAAACTCCGCATTTACAAAAACATCGATGAGTTCGAGCAGATCGGTATGATTGCGCTGTGGGAAGCGTATCAGAACAGGCAGGACGACAAAGGGTCATTCACGAGCTATGCGTACAACACGATCCGTGGGAAAATGCTGACCGAACTCACGAAAAAGCGGAGGGAGGAAGAAATGTTCGCATTTCCGAAAGAGGAGTTTTGGAATGTGAAAGTGGACGAGTCGCTCCGTCCCCCGCTTGAGCTTGAAACCCTGCTGTCCTATTGCGACGGTCTTACGGAAAAAGAGAAAAAATGGGTAGTCGCTGCTTTTTATGAACAATTGAAACAAGGCGAAATCGCATTTCGCGAAGGCAAGTCCGTCGAGGCGGTAAAAAAATGGCGGAGACAAGCCCTCGAGAAAATCAGAAAGAGTATGGAGCAAAAAGAGAGGAAGCACTGACTGCTTCCTCACTCTGCGATGAAAAACTTGCGCAAGTAGTCATACCATGCTTTTGTGCCCTTGTTGCTTGGGGCGGTTTGTTCGCCATTTTGAAAGGTGACATACGATTTGAATGCGTCACTGTCCGGGTCTGGCCAGTTTTTCCAATGATCCAGGTATGTGTAACCTTCTTTTTTTGCGTACGACGCTAGCTCTTTCACCTGCGCCGGATAATTCGCTGCCTTATAGAGCGGGTATGAAGGCTGAATCATCAGCACGGCATCATCCCAGGCAGCAGCGGCCGTTTTGATATCATCAAGCTGATTGTCCATTGCCACAGCCCCGTTGTTGATTAAAATAAACGGCTCAAACAAAATGAGATCCGGTTTGAAATGGGCGACGTCTTTATACTTGCCTTCACGGATAAACTCATCGGAATTTAAATGATAGGAAAAAAGGGAAACCGACACATGGCTGCCGTACGTATCATTCAACGCCTGCTTCAACTGTGGCCCCCAGCCATGCGTATTCGCACCCATCGCGTCCGAACCGACAATCGCAATTTTGTAGGCTCGCTTCTTGGAAAGTGCGTTTTCAAAATCCGCGCGGGCTTTTTTCGGCCAGTTTTTCGTGTAAGCCACTAGAGAAGTCTCCGGCTGGCCCGTTTTGTTTACGTCGCGCTTTTTCCCCGTGGTCGGTTCTGCCTTTGTCTTTTCCGCTTTTACTGCTACAGAATCCGGCTTGAACCGGCTTGGATCCGTTTTATACCCCCAGTACAGATGCCCAACTACCAATACGGCAATGACGACAACAGCCGACAAAATCGCCGTGAATATTTTCATACATCATACCTCCGCTCATCATCGCTTATGAAACGTCCGTGCAAACCTATAAAAAATTATGACAAAAAAAGACAAATTGCACAACCAAAATTGAAAGAAAATCCGCAAAAGGTAAATACAGGAAGACTATCTAACCGGTTTCTTTCTGCAAAATATTGTGGTTTAATACAAATTGTATCAAATTGTTTAAATTTATTTCAGTTTCCCACAAATTTCGGAATGATCTATGATATAATGTATGATAGTTTTCTATCTATTTCGCATTTGTGCTGCAGATCTAAAGGGAGGAACTTATGGAAGACACAATTAGTTTAAAAGAATTGATGCAGGTGCTGCGCAAACGACTTTCGATGATCGCGCTGATTACACTGGGGGCGATGATTGTGACGGCCATTGTGACCTATTTTGTGGTGACGCCTGTCTATGAATCATCGACACAAATCCTTGTCAATAAAGCAAGCGATGACCAATCGATGTATACCACCAATGCCGTACAAACAAATGTTCAGCTGGTCAATACATATAATGTGATTATTAAGAGCCCGTCGATCTTGGATAAAGTGATTGACGAACTGAAACTCGACATGACAACGGACGAACTGAACAACAAAATCGAAGTCAGCACAGAGCAAAATTCACAAGTCTTTACTTTGACGGTAAAAGATACAAACCCGTATATAGCAACCAAAATTGCCAATAAAATCGGGGAAGTGTTCAAAAAAGAAATCAAATCCATTATGAAAGTCGACAATGTGACCGTTATTTCGAAAGCACAAGTGCCTACGGGACCTGTTAGCCCGAAACCGTTGCTGAATATTGCGATTGCACTTGTTGTCGGCCTGATGGTGGGTGTTGGGATTGCCTTCCTGCTTGAATACCTCGACAACACGATTAAAGATGAGCAAGATGTTGAACAAATGTTGGAATTGCCTGTCCTTGGCGTGATTGGGCAGATTGACGATCAAGAACTGAATGGTTTGAACCGCGCAGGAAAAAAAACAAAAAGAAAGGTTGAGACGGTTGGCGCCTAAAAAAACAAAGCTGTTGAACACAAGAAGAAAATTAATCGCAAAGCTAAATCCAACGTCACCGATTTCCGAACAATTTCGGACGATCCGTACAAACATTAGTTTTTCTTCCGTCGACAATGACCTGCAGCTTCTAATGGTTACCTCAAGCGGGCCTGGAGAAGGGAAATCGACGATTGTCGGCAACCTCGCTGTCGTTTTTGCCCAGCAAGGAAAAAAGGTGCTGCTCGCCGATGCCGATTTGCGGCGTCCGACCGTCCATTATACGTTCGGCATGACCAATACGTTTGGGCTGACAACGGTTTTGACCAAGCAGGGGACATTGCTGGAGACTGTTTCAAAATGTGATGTGGAAAATCTGCATCTCCTGCCGAGCGGCCCAATTCCGCCAAACCCGGCAGAACTGTTAAGCTCACGGGCAATGAAGGAATTTTTAAAAGAAGCAAAAGAACAATACGATATCATTTTACTGGATACGCCGCCGGTTTTGGCTGTCACCGATGCGCAAGTGTTAACCAATCAGTGTGACGGCACGATTCTTGTCGTCTCAAGCGGAAAAGCGGAAGTAGATGCTGTCAAAAAAACGAAAGAATTGCTGGAATCTGCAAATGCCAATCTGCTTGGAGTCGTCTTAAACAACAAGAAAACCCAAAATACGCATTACTATTATTATTACGGAAAAGATTGACAACATTTGCGTGAAAATTTTCCAATCACTATTGAAAAATGGTAAGAATGCACTATAATTTTGTATAGAGTTTGGTTTTCATTGAAACGGAATTTCATTTTTTCACATGTTTGGAGGGGTACGGGATGATGGATATTCATTGCCATATTTTGCCGGGAATTGACGACGGTGCGCAAACGATATACGACAGCCTTGATATGGCAAAACAAGCCGTCTCCCAGGGGATCAAGCAGATTATTGCCACCCCTCATCATATGAACGGGAAATACGAAAACCGCAAAACAGAAATCGTTCAAAAAGTAAATGAATTGAATGAAAAATTGAAGGAAGAACGAATTGATCTGGAGATTCTGCCAGGGCAGGAAAACCGGATTTATGGCGAAATTTTGGAAGACTATGAAAAAGGTGAAATTCAGACGTTGGCCGGCACTTCTTACCTGTTTATCGAGTTTCCATCGGGACATGTGCCGCGCTACGCAGAAACGCTTTTATATGAGATACAAGTGAAGGGCTTAATGCCAATTATTGTTCATCCGGAGCGGAACGCGGAGCTGATTCAGCATCCGGATCGGTTGTATGAAATGGTGAATAATGGTGTGGCAACACAAATTACAGCCGCAAGCTTAACGGGTGCTTTCGGGAAAAAGATTAAAAAATTCACCGAACAGCTGATAGAAGCGAATCTCACCCATTTTCTTGCATCAGACGCCCATAATGTAAAAACGCGTGCTTTTAAAATGGATGAAGCAGCGGACGAAATTGAAAAGAAATACGGTGCGGATATGCTCTATTTCTTTACGGAAAACGCCGAACTGCTTGCCAAAGACCAAGCTATCTACAGAGAAATTCCGCAGCCGGTAAAACAAAAGAAACTGTTTGGTTTGTTTTAATCGGCTTTTTTTGGTATTCCGGGTATATGAATGAAGCTATGGGGGCTGCTCCGCTGTTTTTGGGAAACAGTTTTATCCAGCGTTGCTTGATTTTGGAACAGCTATTTTCGGGTATGTCTCTCATCCGTTATCGTGCGAGGCACTCGGCCATGCTGTGGGTGCGCGTGCACCTTAGACGCCAGTCGTCAGGAGTGTGGTGTGAGGGCGGGTTAGATGCCCGATAATTATTTTTATACCCGAATGTTGGAAGAACAAACATCGATTGTTTTTATCGCACTGCGCAAATCTTAAAAATCAATTAGAATAAGGAGGAATTTACGTGAAAAAAGTGAGAAAGGCAATTATCCCGGCTGCAGGGCTCGGAACACGATTTTTGCCTGCAACAAAAGCCATGCCGAAAGAAATGCTGCCGATTGTAGACAAGCCTACGATCCAATACATAGTCGAAGAAGCCGTCGAATCCGGCATCGAAGACATCATCATTGTAACCGGAAAAGGAAAACGCGCAATTGAAGACCATTTTGACAACGCTTGGGAACTCGAACAAAACCTTGCTGAAAAAGGGAAGTTCGACCTCTTAGATAAAGTCCGCTATTCTTCCAATTTAGCCAATATCCACTATATCCGACAGAAAGAACCACTCGGTCTGGGGCATGCCGTCTGGTGTGCGCGCAACTTTATCGGCGACGAGCCATTTGCAGTCCTGCTTGGCGACGACATCGTCCAAAACGATCCGCCATGCTTAAAACAACTCATTGATCAATACGAAGAAACCCACTCTTCCGTTATCGGCGTCCAGGAAGTCCCGGAAGATGAAACACACCGATATGGCATTATTGCACCAGCTTCAAAAGAAGGCCGCCGTTATCAAGTTGAGAAATTTGTCGAAAAACCAAAACAAGGCACCGCACCATCCAATCTTGCCATTATCGGCCGTTACTTATTGACACCGGAAATCTTTATGTTCCTGGACAAACAGGAAAAAGGCGCCGGCGGCGAAATCCAGTTAACAGATGCCATCCAGCAGCTGAATCAGATCCAGAGAGTATTTGCTTATCAGTTTGAGGGTAAGCGGTATGATGTAGGGGAAAAGCTTGGCTTTATTCAATCCCAAATTGAAATGGCTTTACAGGATGAGACATTGAGCAAAGACTTGTTAAAAATGATGAAAGGAATCATTGAAAAAACAAATACAAGTGTATTGGAAACGAAATAGGGGGTATTTGAAGTGGCTGACACCAGTTATGCTTCCAGTTCGGCTGTAAGGTCCTCTGCTGCCCAGAAAGTTAAGGCAACAAAAAAAATTGAATTTGAAGAGAAAAAAGCCTATACAATTTTAAAACGCGGGATGGATATAATTGGTGCGATTACGGGGCTTGTTTTTTTATCGTGGCTATTTTTAATTGTTGCTGTTCTTATAAAAATTGAAGACCCTAAAGGGACAGTATTCTTCAAGCAAATTCGGGTTGGAAAGAATGGAAAAGAGTTTTATATGTTCAAGTTCCGCTCTATGGTGTCAGATGCTGAGGAACGATTAAAAGATCTTTTGAAGTACAACGAAATTGACGGCGCCATGTTTAAGTTAAAAGAGGACCCACGGGTTACAAAAATTGGCAAGTTTATCCGAAAAACGAGTATTGACGAACTCCCCCAACTTTGGAATGTGTTAAAAGGTGAAATGAGTTTAGTTGGGCCAAGGCCACCGTTGCCGAGGGAAGTAAAAGAATACACTAATTATGATAAACAAAGGTTATTGGTTATTCCAGGGTGTACGGGGCTTTGGCAAGTGAGTGGGAGAAACAGTCTAAACTTTAAACAAATGGTCGAATTGGATATAGAATACATTTCAAACAGGACCGTATTATTAGATATTAAAATAATATACAAAACTGTTTTTCTGTTTTTAGGATCAAAAAATGCATTCTAAATCTTGTTTTGGAAGATAAAGTAAAGGCTGATAAAAATGAATATAATTATAGATTTGACAGTAATAAGAAATAAAAAACAAATAACAGGAATTGAAAGAGTAGCAATTGAGTCAACAAAACAATTACTTACTTACTTAAAAAACAAAAGTTATAAAGTGTTTATACTATGTTCAAAAATGGGATTTGAAATTGCAAAAGATGAGTTAACTAATATTAAAGATTTTGAAAAGCTAATTTTTAAAAAAAGTCCATTTTTTAATAGAATCGCTACCGATCAAATATGGCTGCCACTCATAATAAATAAATTAAAGCCAAAGTTCGTTTACTTTACAACGCTAGGAGTTCCCTTATTTAATAGGTACCCATTCTATTTTATTATACATGATGCTGTTGCATGGGCAATGCCTGAGACAACTTCTAAAGGAATGAAACTATATTATAAACCCCTGATTGCCTTTGCGGTAAAGAAAAAAAACCTTAAGAAAATATTTACAGTCTCTCATTTTTCTAAAAAAGAAATCATAAAATATTTACATGTAGATAATGAGAAGATAGCAGTTAATTATTTAGGGGTAAAGAAAATTCCGGTTACGGAGATAAAGCTAGTTACGAATGTTTCAAACAAAGGCTGCATGGATTATATAGTCACATTAGGTACTCTTGAACCACGAAAGAATCTACAAAATTTAATAAATGCATTCACAATATTAAAATCAAGATATAATTATAAAGGTAAACTGGTGGTAATTGGTAGAAAGGGCTGGTCCGGTGACTTGAATATACAGGATGAAAATAATGGGAATATTGTTTTTACGGGTTTTTTGGAAGAGAAGAAGATGCTAGATGTACTCAAAAAAGCAAAAGTATATGTATTTCCTTCACTCTATGAAGGTTTCGGGTTGCCACTTATTGAGGCTATGGCATTAGGAGTGCCTATCGCATCTTCTAATCGAGCATCTTTACCAGAAATAGGTGGAAATGCGTGCTTGTATTTTGACCCATATAAACCAGAAGATATGGCAGAGAAAATAAATGAATTGTTAAATTCTGATAGCAAGAGAGAGGAGCTGAAAAAAAAAGGTTTTGAAATTGTTAAGAAGTATACCTGGGATGCACATAGGAAAACTTTGATTAGTACCATGTTTGAGGAGTGAAAATGAATACAATCGTACTGTTCAATAAAAAATTTGTAAAAACTACTTTATCTGAGTTTGTAAGAGAATTGGGCAATGTTGTTGAGGAAAAGAGAAAAGTTCATATCCACACAGTGAATATTGATCACCTAGTTATTGCATCGAAGAATATAAAGTTTAATTCAGTAATGAAGAATGCAGATTATTTAGTTGCAGATGGTATGCCAATTGTATGGTATTCGAAATTGAGAAGAAAAAATTTACCTGAAAGAATAACAGGTGTCGACTTATGCTATTCTCTAGTAGAACACTCAAAAGAAATGGGATTAAAGATATTTTTATTAGGTGCTAAAGAAGGTATAGGCATAAAAGCAAAAGAAGAATTGGAAAAAAAATATAGGGATGCACAAATTGTGGGAGTTTATAGCCCGGGACATGATGAAATAAATGATCTAAATAAAAACAACGTTATTATAGATACAATAAATAAAAGCGGAGCGAATGTTCTATTTGTTGCGCTGGGAGCTCCTAAACAAGAAATATGGATTTATGATAATCTAAGTAGGCTTCACACCAATATTAATGTCGGCGTGGGAGCAACACTTGATTTTATGTCAGGGGAAGTTTCGAGAGCTCCTAAGTTTTTCCAAAATATTGGTTTGGAATGGTTTTATAGAATGATCAAGGATCCAAAAAGATTAGTAAAGAGGTATCTTGTACAAGATTTATATTTTTTTAAACTCATAATTAAAGATATTTTTCATGGCCAAAAAAGGTGAATTTAATGAATAAGATATTGATCATTTCCCCAGAGAATCCATATCCGGCCTATGGAGGGGGCCAATTACGTATACTAAACTTAATACGCAATCTGCCAAAAGAGAAAGTTATTCTTGTTGTGCTAGGTGAAAAAGGAGATAGTAAATCCACAAAATATTTGGAGTCTATCACTGACAAATTATTTTATTATCCATCAGCTACTATAAATAAGCAAAACAGTATAAGAAAAATTAAGGCGCTTTTTACACTGAAGTCTGTTTTGGCAGATAAGTTTTACCATAAAGAAATTGCTGAAAAAATATTAAAATTAGTTGAAAGATATAATATTAAGGATCTGATATGTTGTCACGTCTATACGATGTTATATGCAAAATTTATTCGTGACCATTCGAACATCCACGTTAATATATTATTAGATGCGCATAATGTGGAGTATCAATTGACAAAAAGCTACATTGGAAGTGAGAAAAATATAATTTTAAAATTAATAAGGTGTTTGTTTTTTTTATCGTCTTATCTGTATGAGAGAAAAATAACTAAGTTAGCTAATGAAATATGGTGTACATCACCCAAGGATTTGAACATTATTAAAAGATATAAAGGTAATACTGCAGAGCTGTTGTTATTGCCTAATGGAATTAACTATGAAGATTATAATTCAATTAAAGTAAATAAAGAAATATACAATAATATATTGTTTACAGGCACAATGAATTATTTCCCTAATGTATATGGTATTAAGTGGTTTTATGATAAAGTGTTTCTTAGACTTAAAAAAGTAAATCCTAATATTAACCTAATTATTGCAGGAAAAGATCCAACTCATGATGTTGTTCAATTAGGAGAAAATGATCCTTCTGTTTTAGTAACTGGTAAGGTAGAATCTATGAAGCCTTATTGGGAAAATGCAGATATAGTTATATGTCCACTTTTCCATGGCAGTGGAACTTCTTTAAAGGTATTAGAATCATGGGCTAGTGGAAAAGCTGTTGTTGCAACAGACACAGCTTTAAGAGGTTTAAAATTTAAAAATATGCACAATGTTTTAGTTGCAAATACGCCAGAAGAATTTCTAAACGCGATTCAGACTCTGTATAGAGATGAAGAAAAAAAAGAAAAACTGGAAGCAGCCGCAAGAACACATGTAAAAAAAACCTATGATTGGAAAATTATTTTCAGTAAACTTCCAAGAAGATTTTTTGAGAGGAATTAAAGATGAATATATTATGCCTTTCTACAGATAAATGGGACGGAAGATGGAAAAGAAAGCAAATAATTATGAAAGAACTAAGTGAGTATCCAGGAGTTGATAATATATATTATATTAATCCACCGAGATACAAAAATTTGCTATTTAAAAAACATAAATATAATGAAAAAATTACTATTTTTGAGATCTCGAGACTACTGTTTATGTTACCGAAAATTTATTATTTTATGTTAATGATATTATATAAACTTTTTAGTTCTAGTAAGGGAAAAGAAATTAAAAATATAATTTGGCTTTATGGCATTCAAAAAACTGATTTATATGTTACGAAAAAACTTAAAAATAAAGGCTGGAAATTTATTTACGACTGGACAGATGATTGGAGTTATATTACAAGTATAAGAAATTCAAATGAAATTTATGAAGATATTTTAACTGATTCAGATTTAGTATTTACAGTTTCTGAAAAATTATATGTTAAGGCAAAACAGAAAAATAATAGTGTATATCGTATGCCAAATGGTACTTATCCTGCAAATGAGTTAACGCTAGACAGTACTGTCCCAGAATGGTTCAATTCCTCAAAAAAAATAGTTGGTTATGTAGGACAAATTACAAATAGACTAGACATTTCCATAATAAAAGACATATTGTTTAGGGACAATAACTGTCTATTGGTTTTAGTAGGTCCAATAATGGAAGCAGAAGTAGAGCAAGAATTGATAACTTTAAAGAACGAATACAGTGAAAAGTTAGTTTTAACTGGCCAGGTTGAGCATATCGAGGCAATAAGCTTTACACAGTTCTTTGACATATGTATTATTCCACATATTGTTAACGAATTAACATTAAGTATGGATCCAATTAAATTATATGATTATTTAGCATTAGGGAAACCAGTTGTTACAACCAAAGTAGGCGGGGTAGATAAATTCAGGGACACTATATTTATAACAGATAATAAACATTTCTCCGAGGTCATAGAGAAGATAAATACAAAAGAAGGTAAGGATAAAAAAGAACAGAGAATTCAAGTTGCCATAAATAATAGTTGGAATAAAAGAGCAAAAGAAATATATAATCACATAATTAAATTATAGCCCCAAATTTAATAAACATGTTATTATAATTTTGCATGCTGCTAATAGGAGGTGGCATATTGAGTATTCCTAAAATAATCCATTATTGTTGGTTTGGTAAAGAACCGAAATCTGAGTTAATCAGAAAGTGCATTAGAAGTTGGAGTGTTCTAGAAGGCTATAAGATTATTGAATGAAATGAAAGCAATTTTAATATTGAATCAAACCCATATGTGAAAGAAGCTTATGAAAAAGGTAAGTTTGCATTTGTTTCTGACTACGTAAGATTAAAAGTATTATATGAATTTGGTGGAATTTATTTAGATACAGACGTGGAGATCAAAAAGAATTTCAATGGATTTTTAGAAAACAGGTTATTTATGGGTTTTATGTTTAATTGCTTACTAGGAACAGCAGTAATTGGGACCGAAAAAAAAAAACATCCTGTCATTTTTGATTTGCTATGCCTTTATTCGAACATGGAGTTAAAAGCCGTTCCTAACAACAATACGTTTACCGAGTATTTTATTAATAACTTTAGTGAGTTTAAATTAAACAATACCTTACAATTCTTGGATAAAGGAGTTGTTATTTATCCCAAAGAATACTTTGAGAGGCCCACTTATAATAGAAAATTGGGATATTCAATTCATCACTATACTGCATCTTGGAAAAATCAGCAGAAGAAGAAAAAATATCTTAAGGTTGTATTAAAATCCATTCTGGGCGATGTTTTATTTAGCAAATTAATGCACAGCATACATGTTAGAAAAAATTCCTTTTACAAATTGTCATTAAAACAAAAATAAAGTGATGAAGATAAGCTATTATAGGAGTATTCCTGTAATGAAGAAAATATGAGGTTTGCACAATAATAGCCCCCTCCGGTATGATACGAGGTGTCCAAAGCTTCGAAGGTAAAAATGGAGCCTTAATTGATAACCTCGGGGAACTCAAATATCAATTATATTGAGAATCACAAGATCTCGCAAATTATACTATTAACGCTCTCTATCGGCATTGATGTTCCTAAGGACAAACATGTCGCACGAGCTCAAAATGACAGAGATATTTATTAAGTTTGGCAAGCATCTAATCTTTGATAATCGATCAATGGTTTTCAAACACTTGTACAATGGGCTGAACATCTCCGAGAATAAAATGTATAGACCATGTGATTTTCGGCGTTGAACCCAATCTTGGTGGAGCCTTGCCTATTTTCTTACGGCTAAGGGTTATGATTTTGTTTTGGTCAATCCGATGCACGTCAAGAAAAGCAAAGAGCTGGATGACAATTCGCCAACGAAAAACGATACGAAAGATGCCAAAGTGATTGCGCAGCTGATTAAGGACGGGCGATACTCCGTACCCAATCTCCTGGACGGCATTTATGCCGAACTAAGAGAAGGCGCCAAATTAAGAGATCAGCTCGTTAAACAGCTTATGATCACACATGGCCGTATTCAAAACGTTATTCAGCGCTACTTTCCGGAGTTTTTTGACGTATTTAAAGACTGGGAAGGCAAAGCGGCCCTTTGTACCTTAAAAAGTTTTCCATTTCCTTCACAAATCAAGGAAATGACTCCTGAAGAAGTGCTTGAGAAATGGAAGACACAGGTTAAAAGAGGTGTCGGCATCAAAAAGGCAACAAAGCTTGTGGAAGCAGCCAGAAAGAGTATTGGCATTCAAGTTGGCATGAAGTTTGCCAAACGGGAAATAGACTGCCTGCTTGAGCAGTATGAGCTTTACAATCAACAAATCCAACAGTTGGATCAAGAACTGGAAAGCCTGGTAGAAGATCTCCCGGGAGCCAGGCAAATGATGGCTATCCCAGGCCTGGGAAAGACCACAGTCGCTTTATTTTTCGCTGAGGTGGGTGACATTACAAAGTATAGCCACCCCCAACAGCTTGTAAATTTAGCAGGGCTCTCATTGAAAGAACATAGTTCAGGGAAGTTTAAAGGGCAAACAACCATCACCAAACGGGGAAGAAAGAGGCTTCGAAGAGCCTTGTATCTGGCAATTCGCCCACTGGTTGTGCACAATCCGACGTTTAAAGCCCTGCACCAATATTATACAAAACGCCCTGAACACCCGTTAAAGAAACAGCAGTCACTCATAGCCTTGTGTTGCAAGTTATTGCGAGTCCTATTTGCCATTGGCAACAAACAATGCGATTTTGATGGGGCAAAATTATTGCAAGGATTGCCTCAAATAGAAACATTACAGGTAGCTTAAAAAAGTAAGGCAGCTCTTAAATACAGCTTTATTCCAAATAAAAACACCAATAGTGCAGAGCCGGAGTTTATTTATTCCATTCGGGCATCATGACCCAGTTGAGGAGCATATCCGGCCTCCACCTCATGGATACGCAGGACGAAGGAATGTGTGGACCTCGATCCTGGGAGACATAGGAGGGTGAGCGACCGTGAGTTGTGTGGAGATTTTACGCACGGTTATATCTTTTTATTTACCAAATATATCCAATTTGGTTGTTAGGATGGACTTTAACCTGCAAGAAAATTCTGCTTATATCCATTTAGAGGTATGACAACTATTAGGTGTAAATCAAATGCCTATGAAATTTAGAGATACGTGAGTAAATAAGAGATAATTGCAGTTTATTGAAGGAGGAGTTAGTATGAAATTAGTTCTCTTATCAGGAGGCTCTGGGAAAAGACTTTGGCCTTTATCGAATGATGCTCGTTCTAAACAATTTTTGAAAGTATTAAGCAGTGAGGATGGGAAATATCAATCAATGGTTCAAAGAGTATGGGATCAATTGAAATTAGCAAATCTTGACACTTCTACCTTGGTTGCTACAAGTAAATTCCAAGTTGAAGTGATTCAAAATCAATTGAATTATGAACCAGATTTAATCGTTGAGCCAACTAGAAGAGATACATTTCCTGCTATTGCTTTGGCAGCCTCATATTTGTATTCTGAATTAAAGACTAAGGACGATGAAGCAGTTGTTGTATTACCGGTTGATCCTTTTGTAGATTCTGACTTTTTTTCAAAATTGAAGGAATTAGAGGATGTGATAAATAATCAAAAAGATATTGAGTTAGCTTTAATTGGAGTACGTCCAACCTATCCTTCTGAAAAGTATGGATATATAGTTCCTGAAAAGTTCAATAAGGATATAAAAATTGCAAAGGTTAGCCGTTTTACAGAAAAGCCGAATCAGGAGGATGCTAAACTTTTAATTGAACAAGGTGCAATGTGGAATTGTGGTGTCTTTGCCTTTCGTTTAAGTTATTTAATTGATTTGTTAAGCAAAAAGAATTACCCTGTACGCTATGATGAACTGTTAAACCAGTATCATACTCTCCCAAAAATTAGTTTCGATTATGAGGTAGTAGAAAAAGCTACAAATATAGCTGTGTTAACTTATGAAGGATATTGGAAGGATCTTGGGACCTGGAATACACTAACAGAGGAAATGAAAACAAATCAAATTGGAAAAGGAATTATAAGTGAGGATAGTAATAATACACATTTAATAAATGAATTAGACATACCCGTTACAGTATTAGGTGTGTCAAATGTAGTAGTAGCGGTCAGTCCTGATGGCATTTTAATCTCCGACAAAGAGAAGAGTCCAAAGATTAAAGAGTACGTTAACGGATTTGATGATAAGCCAATGTATGAAGAACGGCGCTGGGGTTGGTATCGCGTTCTTGAATATGTTAAATATAATGAAAACTTGGAAATGCTCACGAAAAGAATTGCATTAAATGCTGGTCAAAACTTGAGTTACCATTACCATTTAGAACGAAGTGAGACATGGACAATTATAAAAGGAAAAGGTATTGTTATAAAGGATGATAATATTGTACAAGTTAGCGAAGGGGATGTTGTGCAAATACATAAAGGAGAGAGACATGCCCTAAAAGCAATTACTGATCTAGAGGTAATTGAAGTCCAAACTGGATCAATGCTAATAGATGAAGATGTCATTCGACTATTCTATAATTGGGATGAAATTAAATGTTCACTATTGAAATCACAAGTATAATGACAGAAAAGTAACAAAAGAAGTGAGGAAAATATGCATCTTCTAAGTAAATTTATGAGCAAAATAGAAAACAGCAAGTATTTTGATGAGTACTGTAAGATAATGAATACCATTAAACCTTTCCAATTAAAATTAAAGCTTTTATTTTATGAAAGATCATTATCCATTCCTAAAATTGTTCATGACAAAAAAAAAATAATAGTTTCTTTAACAACAATCCCATCCAGAATAGATAAAGTATGGCTTTGTATTGCTACATTGATGGATCAAAAATTAAAACCTGACAAAATTATTCTCTGGTTAGATAGAGACAATTTTACAAAAGACAATCTGCCGCAGGGCCTATTAAAGCTAATTAAATTAGGACTGGAAATTAGATTTTGTGAAGATATACGCTCACATAAAAAATATTATTACACAATGAAAGAGTATCCAAATGATATTATTATTACTGCGGATGATGATATTTTCTATCCACGGAGTTTTATAAAAAAGTTTTTGGCTTTGCATAGGAAAAATCCTAACGAAGTTTTATGTTATAGAGCACATGAAATCTTATTAGACAGGGAAGGAAATGTAAAAAGATACAATGAATGGAATCAAGGTTCCAATGGAATTAATTTTAGTTCTCATTTTTTGCTTCCAACGGGGGTGAGTGGTGTCCTATATCCTCCAAACTCTTTATATAAGGACGTTTTAAATAAAGATTTATTATTAAAACTAGCCCCGTTTTGTGATGATATTTGGCTGAAAATAATGGAGATTAAACAAGGTACAAAGGTAAGGAAAGTATATCCATATTCAAGGCATTTCCCACTAATTGATAATACTCAACAAGAAGCTTTGTATCACAAAAATGTTGGGAATAATAACAACGATAGAGAATTTAAAAACTTGATAGATTTTTATAATATTAATATAGCTGATTTAGAATAGGGGTTATATGAATTTGCGGAAAGAAATTGTTATTAATTTTGCTGCAAAGTATAGTAATGTTGTTATTCAGCTAATTTTGAATGCAATATTAGCCAGATTATTATCACCAAAAGAATATGGTATTATTGCGATTATCTCTGTTTTCTTAGTTTTTTTTAATATGTTAGGAGATATGGGAATTGCACCAGCAATCATACAATATAAAGAACTGAGCAAAAAAGATATATCAAACATTTTTAAATTTACCGTTGCTATTGCAGTTGCACTCGCTTTATTATTTGCTTGTTTTTCAGTCTTGGTTTCAAAAACGTATGACAATGAATTATATAAGAGTATTGGTCCTTTATTAAGTATAAGCGTTTTATTCAGCGTGTTGTCAATTGTACCTAACGGTATATTGCTAAGAGAAAAAAAGTTTAAAATTATTGGAATAACTACTTTGGTGGCTAATTTCCTTTCAGGAATAGCAGCAGTGATTTTAGCTTGTGCCAATTTTGGTGTATACGCATTAATATGGAATTCGATACTGCTAGCCATACTGAATTTTATTATATTATTCTACTACAGTAAAATTAAGATTTATAGGGGATTCACTATAACATCAATAGAAACAATCCGTAGTTATTCCTTCTATCAATTTCTTTTTAATTTTATTAATTACTTTACAAGGAACCTAGATAATTTATTAATAGGTAGGTTTCTAGGCCAGACTCCGTTAGGCTATTATGATAAATCCTATAAGCTAATGCTATATCCTGTTCAGAATTTAACATTTGTTATATCACCTATTCTTCAACCGATTTTATCTGACTATCAGGATAACCGGGAAAAAATCTATGAGTATTATATAAAAATTGTTAAGGTTCTTTCCTTGCTGGGCGTATTTATAACAGCAGTCGCTTTTTTTACGGCGGAAGATCTCATAAATATTTTATTCGGGAGTCAATGGAATAAAAGTATTATTTCTTTTAAGGTTCTATCTCTATCCATTGGCTTACAAATTGTTTTGTCAAGCATTGGAGCAATTTTTCAAGCAACAAATAATACCAAATATTTATTTCAATCTGGAATATTTTCTTTTATTTCTTTTACAACATTAGGATTATTAGGCATTTTGATCGGTAAAACAATAGAATGGGTTTCCTTTTCTTTAAGTATCGGTTTTTTAATAAATTTCATACAAAGTTATTATATGCTTATTAAGAAAGTCTTTCGAAAAAATTTCTTTTCTTTTTTAAAGCATTTTATAAAGCCTATTATTATTCAGGTTTTTCTTTTTTTGTTTTTTTATTTATTTAAAGTGCATTCTGGAAATTATTTTATTGACTTAATAATTAAATTTTTATGTGCACTGATCGTATATATGTTCTTACTATTTCTTACTGGTGAGATTAAATATGCTAGGTATGTGTTAAAAAGGAATATATAAATAAATTTTGTATAAAATGGAAAAAATATCGCAGCTCTGTTGCCTGCTGTAAAAAGTAGTCATCATGCAAATTGGTACACGGGCTTGATGTAAAACTTAAGTTCCTTTTATATAGTAAGAATTTTTAGCAATAAAGAGTCTGAAAGAAACAAGAAAGAATGTTTTTTTTGATCTAATTACTTGGTTGGTGTTTTTTCCTGAATGAATTGTAATTAGACAATGATAAAAATAGGAGTAGTTTTATTATTCAAGAGTAGTTCCATCTATTTTTGTCTTTTTTGTTTATAGATATTTTGCTATAATCACTATAGGGCTCATCATGAGATAAAAAGAGGGATAGGTGTTGTTCAATGTCAATTCTGAGTAGAAATAAAGTGCTGTATTATGCTTTACTAGTAGCCACCCTAATTTTATTAAGTTTATCATTGTCTTTTGCTCCACTAATAACCTTTGGAATTACAGTAGCTATTGTTATGTTTGTGCTTTTATACTTATATACAATACAAATTTTCAATTTTACTTTAGTATTATTATTGGCTATTCCGGCAAATGTCAGAAGCTATGAATTTTTTCATTTAAATATACCTATTATAAATCTTGATATATTTAAAGCAGTATTATTTGAGATAGCTTTAGTTATTCTAATTAAGAAATTGATAAAAAAAGAATTATTTGAGTTAAGGAATAACTGGTTTGCTATAATATTGTTTATTTCTTTTTTTGTTTATTACTTATTAGGAATACATTTTCATAACGGTGCTGTCTACACTGATGCTAAAAACTTTTTTTTTATACCATTGTTATATATGATTGGTGTATCACTTTACACTAAGAAAAAAATGTTTAAACCTTTTTTTAGATTAGTGGTTATTTCATCTTTTTTGTTGTCAATTTTTTCCATAACGATATTTGTTTTTAAACACTCTATATTTCAATATATATTTGATGGTTCGTTTGATGCTGATAATTCTAGGGTGGGGTTCGCCAATCATTCAAATTTTTCATTTACTATTCCGTTAATGATTTTAGCTATTAAAACTAAAGTGTTAGGAAAAAAAATGAATAGCTTTATTCTTATAACTTTAGTTTTAATGCTCATAACACTTATACTAGGCCAGAGCAGAGCACTAATTTTTGCTGTGATAGTTAATACGATTGTTATTTTAGTTTATACAAGTTATTTTACAGATAAAAAAGCTGTTGTGAATAATATAATTAATTTGATGGTATTTATTTCCTTTACATTATTAATAATTCTTGCTGCTTTTCTAGTTTTTCCATCAATTAGTAATCAGTTCCAGGAAGTGTTCCAAAGATTTTATTCAGTTTATAAAGACGGTGGGAGTGTTTCATTAAACACTAGGAAAATCACTAATAATTATTATGAACAGCTAATTAGTAAAAATTTACTTGGCTATGGGATGGGTAAAGACATGTGGCTTATTAATGATTTTGGTCATCCCTTTGTTCAAGGAATGAATATTGATAATGCATTTATAACAATAACATATAAATTTGGTATAATAGGTTTGTTTTTATGGCTTGTATTTTATGTAATAAATATTACCAGAGTTTATAGATATAGATTGTTTAGAAAAGGTACTGTTGAAGGATTTTTTGCAACATGTTTTTTATTGTGTATGCCTTTGTCTTTTTTAAATTCAACTTTTTTTACAGCACAATTAGCTATGAATAGTTCTGTTTACGCTTTTACCGTTATGATGCTTATTTTATTTCATAACAATAACCTTAATAAAAGTAAGTTAATGGACTAGTTTAATTTGTTAAATACTTTGTTAGGAGATGTTACCATTGATCAATATTACAGTAGCTGGTACTGGCTACGTAGGATTAGTAACAGGTGTATGTTTGGCAGAAGTTGGGCACCGTGTAACTTGCGTGGACAGTAATGAAGAAAAAGTTAACTTGTTGCGCCAAGGTATTTCACCAATATATGAACCAGGACTTGATGAGTTGATAGTTAAAAATAGTGAAAATTTGTCCTTTACGACTGATTTTAATAATGCTTATTCTCATTCAGATGTTATTTTTATTGGTGTCGGAACTCCGGAAAATGAAGACGGATCTGCTAATTTAAATTATATCTTTTCTGTCGCAAGGGAAATTGCAGAGTCTATAAAACAAAATTGTCTTATCGTAATAAAGTCTACCGTGCCAATCGGAACAAATGATAGAGTAGAAACTTTCATCAAGGAACATCTAAAACATAATGTAAAAGTTGAAGTAGCTTCCAATCCAGAATTCCTTGCACAAGGGACTGCAGTAAGGGATACACTCCATGCTTCTCGAATTGTCATTGGTACTGAAAGTGAATCCGCTAAGCAATTATTAATGAGTGTCTATGAGCCATTTAAATTGCCGATTCTCTCAATGAATCGTCGCAGTGCAGAAATGGTGAAATATGCGTCGAACGATTTTCTTGCTTTGAAGATTTCCTTTGTTAATGATATTGCGAATTTGTGCGAAAGAGTCGGTGCCAATATTGAAGAGGTGACAAACGGGATGAGCTATGACGAACGGATAGGAAACCGGTTCTTAAATCCGGGGATTGGTTATGGCGGCTCTTGCTTCCCGAAAGATACAAAAGCGTTACATTGGCTTGCAGAAGAACAAGGTTATATTTTAAGAACCGTGAAAGCAGCCATTGATGTGAATGAAAAACAAAAATATGCACTCATCAAAAAAGCACGCAATGATTTTCCAACTTTTAACGAAAAAAAGGTGGCGGTATTGGGGCTCACCTTTAAACCCGGAACGGATGATTTACGTGAAGCACCGTCCATTCCGAACATCCGCCTGCTGCTAAATGAAGGGGCGCGTATACAGGCATTCGATCCGGTTGGGATAGAAAACTACAAGAAACTGTTTCCTGATCAAATTGCTTATAAACACTCTATTGAAGAGGCTTTGGAAGATGCCGATCTTTGCTTTATCTTTACTGAATGGCCGGAAATCAAAGAAATGGATCTGGATTTGTTTAAGAAACAGATGAAGACTCCGTATATCTATGATGGCCGGAACTGCTTTAGCCTGTGTGAAATTGAAAATAAAGGGATTAATTACCATTCAATTGGCCGCCCGAGTGTCGTTGAATTCAGCGTATTCGATGAAGTCCAGGCGTGATGATGGAAAAGAGCATCTCAAATCAAGGTGCTCTTTTTTTGCATTTATTTCTATAATTTGTCAAATCTTTTCCGGAAAATGGTGGGAAGGGTTGTTACAATAAAAGAGAAAACAATGATTCACATGTTTTTTAATTGAAAGCGGAAACAGTTCAGCAGTCGTCTATCTGAACACTTTAGGAGATGTTTTCATTGACAAAAATTACAGTTGCAGGAACAGGCTATGTAGGTTTATCAAATGCAGTGCTTTTGGCGCAACATAACGAAGTCATTGCGCTTGATATTCTTCAGGAAAAAGTGGATATGATCAATAACAAGCGGTCGCCTATTGTGGACCATGAAATCGAAGAATATCTTGCAACAAAAGATTTAAATTTAGCGGCGACAACTGATAACTATCTTGCTTATAAGGATGCTGAGTATGTCATCATTTCTACCCCGACAAACTATGATCCTGAGAAAAATTATTTCAACACGAGAACAGTGGAAGCTGTAATCGCCAATGTGCTTTCAATTAATCCAAATGCCATTATGGTGATTAAATCGACTGTACCGGTTGGATATACTGAAATGATAAAAGAAAAGTTTGAAACAGACAATGTGATCTTTTCTCCTGAATTTTTACGTGAAGGCAAGGCTTTGTATGATAACTTATATCCTTCGAGAATTATAGTGGGAGAGCAATCAGAACGGGCCAAGGTTTTTGCGGGCTTATTGGCTCAAGGTGCAATTAAAGAAGACATCCCTGTATTGTACACAAATTCAACAGAAGCAGAAGCTATTAAACTATTTGCCAACACTTATCTTGCCATGCGGGTTGCGTTTTTCAATGAGTTAGACTCATATGCAGAAGTTAGGGGATTAAGCACGAAACAAATCATTGAAGGAGTCGGCCTTGATCCGAGGATCGGCAGCCATTACAATAACCCATCGTTTGGCTACGGCGGCTACTGTCTTCCTAAAGACACAAAACAACTACTCGCTAATTACGAGAACGTTCCGAACAACATCATGCAAGCCATCGTCGATGCGAACAGAACAAGAAAAGACCACATTGCCGAAATGATTATCAAGAAAAACCCGAAAGTCGTCGGCATTTACCGCCTCACCATGAAAACTGACTCCGACAACTTCCGAGAATCCGCTATCCAAGGCGTCATGAAACGAATCAAAGCAAAAGGTATTGAAGTGGTCGTATACGAACCCGTCTTGCATGAAGAGAAGTTCTTTAATTCAAGGGTAGTCAATGACTTGGAAGAATTCAAACAGGTCAGCGATGTCATAGTGGCAAACCGGTTATCAGATGATCTGGTTGATGTGGAAGAAAAGACTAGGCACCAAGGCTTGATTTGATTTAAACTAAACTGTTCAACGCAATTGTAACGCGGTCGGAGCCGGCAGTGTTAGTACCAAGTGAAAAAGCGATATGGCCGCGAGCAACGGCAACAACAGTCCAGAGCTGGAACCGCATGAAATCAGTTCCCCCCGCCACGCATTTTTCGTTTTGCCGTACTGGCTTCTAGTGCCATCCCATGTCGCAAATTGGTCCAAATTGGTTTTGCCATATGGGATGGCACCGGCTTTGAATAACTGTTTTACGACTGTGACATGTTCCTCCGGGACATACGTATAATCCGGGCAGCCAGCACTTGTCGGTATTCCGGCTACACCTATATTATCTTTAATGGCGAACGGAATGCCCCACAAGGGAGCGTCCTCCGGATCTAAGATGCGAGCCGGCTTAGATATGGTCGGATGTGTTCCATGGTTGGCGGGGTAATCCATATGTTCATGCCGCGATCTACTTCTACACAGTTCAAAATTTCTTTTATGACTGCCTCAGGGGTAGTTTTTCCTTCATTATATTGCATTCTTAAATTTTCAATAGTTAAAGGAATTTGAACTGGCACCTCCGCTTCTTTTTCTTCCAAAATAATGACATTACCTGTCCTGCATGTACTTCATCGCCAGGTTCTACTTTAAAACAGACATCGAAATCAAGAAAAAGTTGTAATTGTGTATGCGCATTCATGTTGGTATCATTAAGACATGGAAAAGAGGTGAATAAAAAAAGAAATGGCAAACAACTTAAATGAACGGCAAAAAAAAATCCTGAAAATATTACAGGATGCAAATAGCTTTTTGACAGCATCTGATTTGTCCTGCCAGTTATCAGTCTCAACCAAAACAATTTATAGGGATATCCAAGAACTAGCAAATTGTAATTTTGAAGAATACAAATTGATTAAGAAAGAAAATCTTGGATATATGCTTGTTAAAGAGCACAGAAATGAAGAGGATTTTATCGGTATCAGCAATCCTGAAGAACGGCGGATTAATTTATTGTTATATCTCTTATCTATTGCGCCGATGAAGACTTCCATTCAAAAACTGTCAGAAAGATATTTTGTAAGCCAAAGTTCAATTCTGAATGATTTTAAACATATTGAAAAAAGAATTGAGCCGTATTGCCTTAAATTACGAAGGGAAAGAAGCGGAACATTTATTGAAGGGCACCAGCTCTCGGTTAACCGTTTAATGTCAGTCATGATAGAAAGCTTTTTGAAACAGGCAGGTGATCCATTTAGCCAGTATGCTATACCAGCATTTATTGATCAAGTAAAAAATGACTATATAAGGCTACATGAAATCAAAAAAATTCTTCATGATATCCAGGAGGAACATGAAATCCTATTAGACCAGCCATTTTATTTAACCTTATTTTGCAGCCTCTTATCTGTAGTTGAAAAAAATTTAAACCAATTGCAGCCAGCATTTCAGGAAAAGTCATTTGAACCCGTGGATTCATCTTCAAAAATATATTTAATCACAAAAGACTTAGTAAAAAAACTTGAGGAGTATTACTCATTCCGTTTAAAAAGGAGTGATTTTAACAAACTATACTATATCTTTAAAGCTTACAAGTTAAACTCCCGTATCTTGCTTAACCAGGATACAGAAGAAATTATGAATGAGAAAGTTAACCTACTTTCAAAACAGCTAATAAAAGGTATTTCTGAAAAAAGCGGTTACTTCCTTGAAGATGATGAATTATTAAATGAGCAGTTGACGCTTCATCTGCATTCAATGGTTTACAGACTGAATCATGATATTTATATTGTCAATCCAATCTTAAAGTCTATTCAATCCAATTTTAAGGAAACGTTTGAAATGGTAAAAGAGTGTGCCGAACTCGTTAATATGAAAGGCTGTTTTGTGAAACATATAACAGACGAAGAAATCGGATATATAACCTTATATTTCCAAATTTCTATTGATGATAAGGCCACAAAAAAGATACCAGTCCTAATTGAATGCTCGAGTGGAATTGGAACCTCCCATTTGCTGAGCGAAAAGATTAGAAAAACATTTCCAAATCTAGATATAAAAAGAATTGTATCTCAACATCGCACTAAAATTTGTGATTACAGCGACATTGAACTCGTTATTTCAACTGTGAAAACACACAATGCAAATAATAAACCTACAATTTTGGTAAGTCCCATTTTGAATAAAGAGGACAAACATAAAATTGAAATATTTATTGATGACTATTACAAAAAACAAAAGACGATTAATATGCACGAAGGTATAGATAGTGAGAAACAGCTCAATAATTTATTTACTGAATATTAAGTTCGGTAATTCTTTTCTCACTCAAAAATTTTATTTTATAGGAGTTTTTAAAATGAATATAAATTTAAAAGATTTAGATATCTCAAAAATCATTACAGAGGATTTAATCGACTTAGACTTACAGGCAGCCACGAAGTTAGAAGCCATCGAAGAACTGACTCATTTATTATATGTCAATAAATGTATAAGTAGTGAAAAGGGATTTATAAACGATGTGCTTTATCGTGAAAGCGAAGGGATAACAGGCCTAGAAAATGGTATTGCCATTCCACATGGGAAGTCAGAGAGTGTTATTAAAACTTCGTTGGCAGTCGGTAGAACTAAACAACCTATTGAGTGGGAATCGTTGGATGGAAACCCTATTGAGATTATTATCCTATTTGCTGTAAAAAATACCGATTCAACAACCGTTCATATTAAATTACTTCAAAAGGTAGCTATTTTGCTGGCAGACGACGAAGTGATTGAAAGATTCCATACTATCGAAACAAAACAAGAAATCATTCACTTATTATCCAAAAATAACGATTAGGAGGAAGTAAATTATGAACATTGTTGGAATTTCTGCTTGTACTTCTGGAATTGCCCATACTTATATTGCGAAAGAAAAGTTAATCAAAGTAGGACAGCAATTCGGCCATACTGTGCATATTGAAACACAAGGAACGATTGGCATTGAAGATGAACTTACCCAGCAGCAAATCAAAGAAGCTGATTTAGTTATTATTGCTGCAGACATTAAAGTAAGCGGAAAGGAGAGATTTAAAGGGAAGAAGGTTATTGAAATTCCTACCAATATTGCAATTAAAGCACCTAAACAATTGTACAAAAAAATTGAAGAAGAATTAAACGCGAACAAATAAAGGAGGCCTTAACATGTGGAAAAAAATGCAAGTTAAAAAACACGCATTAACAGCAATTTCATATATGTTACCTCTTGTTGTTGCATCAGGACTTTTAATCGCAATTGGAAACTTAACCGGCGGAGCAGTAATTGAAAACTACAAAGCCAGTTATTCAATTCCTGATGCCTTAGTTTCACTTGGTGTTTTGGGCATGGGGTTACTGGCTCCGGTAATTTCAGCAGCCATTGCTTATTCCATTGCTGACCGCCCAGGGATTGCGCCAGGGTTATTAATGGGTCTTATAGCCAATTCTATCGGTGCAGGATTTTTAGGTGGAATGTTAGGTGGCTTTATCGTAGGTTATTTCGTCTTATATCTTAAAAACCATTTAAAAGTACCAAGATGGGCAGAAGGGTTAATGCCAATGATGATCATTCCGCTAATATCCAGTTTGATTGTCGGGCTACTCATGTTCTTTGTCATTGGGGTTCCGATTGTATGGGCAACGAAAGCGCTAACATCTTTTTTGACAAGCATGCAGGGATCAATGAGATTTGTTTTTGGTGCAATTTTAGGAGGTATGGCCGCATTTGACTTTGGCGGCCCGGTGAACAAAGTGGCTTCCCTTTTCTGTGATGGCCTTCTATTACAAGGGATCAAACAGCCTGAAGCTGTAAAAATTCTTGCATCCATGGTTCCACCATTCGGAGTGGGAATTTCCTGGGGTCTGTCGTTATTGTTCCATAAGAAAAAGTATTCAAAAGCAGAAGAAGATAATATTAAAATTGCCATCCCAATGGGAATCTGCATGATTACTGAAGGTGTTATACCTATTGCGGCAGTTGATATCGTCCGAGTGGTTGCCTCTTGTACATTTGGAGCTGCAATAGGCGGTGGTTTATCTATGATGTGGGGAATCGGATCACCGGTGCCATCCGGCGGAATGTTTATCGTACCGGCAATGAATCATCCTCTGTTATTCTGCCTGGCTTTGTTAATTGGATCGGTAATTACTGGGGTTATGTTGTTCCTATTAAAAAAAGAGCCAGTTGAAACGATCAATAATATTGATTTGATGGATGAAGAAGAAGAAATGGACTTGTCTGGTATTAGGATTTCATAAAAAATAGATTGGAAGAGATGCTATGTATGTATCGATGAAAGGTATGTTGGAAAGGGCAAACAAAGGAAACTATGCCATTATGGCTATTAACTGCTTTAATCTGGAAACAGCTAAATCTGTAATTGATGCAGCTCAGGAATTAAGAGCACCTATTATTATTGATCTTTATCAGGATCATCTGAAGCAACACTTAGGAAGTCGATTTTTAACGGACCCAATTATCCAAATGGCAAATGAAGCCAGTGTAGAAGTTGCAATTAATCTTGACCATGGCCAAGATGTAGGATTTGTAAAGAGATGTTTGCAAAATGGTTTTTCAAGTGTCATGATGGATGCTTCCGCTTACCCCATAGAACAAAACATTGAAATTACCCGTAATATGGTTGAGTTTGCAGAAACGTATGATGCAAGTGTGGAGGCAGAAGTTGGTAATATAGGCGCTGTTGCAGGGGATCATATAACAAATGACAAAATGTACACAGACCCGGAGCTTGCCATTGATTTTGCGAAAAGAACGGGTATAGATGCGTTAGCCATATCATACGGTTCCAGCCATGGGAATTACCCTGAAGGTTATGTCCCGGAATTTCATTTCGACATACTCGAAAAAATTAAGAAAGAAACCAAGATGCCACTTGTGTTGCATGGCGGGTCCGGTTGCGGAGAAGATAACATCAGAACATCTGTCAAATTAGGTATAAATAAAATTAATGTGGGATCCGATTTTATGAAAGCTAATGCTAAGAAGATAAAGCAGCAGTTGGAAGAAGACCCCGAAATCAATTATGTTGATTTGATTCACAATACGCTGGAGGCTGGAAAAGATTTGGTTAAATATTATATTAAACTTTCCCAATCAACTGGCAAGTCTCTATAAAAAAATTAGGAAAGAAGTGGATAGATTATGTTATTAAACATGGAACAGTTGTTAAAAGTGGCGCAAAAAAATAAATTCGCAGTAGGGGCTTTTAATGTAGCTGACAGCAATTTCTTAAGGGTAGTTGTGGAAGAGGCAGAAAAAAATCATTCTCCAGCGATTATCGCTGTCCATCCTACCGAGCTCGACTTTGTAAAAGATGAATTTTTTGCTTATGTTTTAACCCGTGTCAAAGATAGTCCGGTACCATTTGTTTTACATTTAGACCATGGTGATAGCTTAGCAAGTGTAATGCGTGCGATCCATGTTGGATTCAGTTCTGTGATGATTGACGGTTCCCTTCTTCCTTTTGAAGAAAATATTCGAGTCACAAAAGAAGTGGTTGATGTTGCCCATAAACTAGATGTTTCGGTGGAAGGAGAGTTGGGGACGATCGGAAATACAGGAACAACAATTGAAGGCGGCGTAACCGAAGTGATTTATACACAGCCGGAAGATGCCAAAGAATTTGTTGAAAGAACTGGTGTTGATTCTCTGGCTGTTGCAATCGGAACCTGCCACGGCATCTACCCAAAAAATGTTAAGCCAAAATTACGGATGGATATTCTGAGGAGCATAAAGGAAGTAATAGATATTCCGCTTGTATTGCATGGCGGTTCCTCCAACCCTGATGAAGAAATTGCAGAAGCCGTAAAAATCGGCATTCAAAAAGTGAATATCTCTTCCGATTACAAATTTGCATTCTATAAAAAATGCCGTGAAATTTTAGCTACTACAGAATTATGGGATCCAAATGCCATCTATCCAGAATGTATTGACGCAGCCAAAGAAGTTGTAAGACAAAAAATGAAATTGTTTGATTCTGTAGGGAAAGCAGATATTTATAGAGACGAACGTATACAGATATGGAGGGGGGAATTAGTGTAACATTAAACAAATTCAAGGATCTGTTTGGTTAGATCTAATAGTTCTGGGTGTCTATCACCGCCTGAAGTTTGTCGAACTTCGTAAAATAGGGGAGCCACTACTCTTTGAAGGAAGAGTTGGTTTCTCTTTTTGCTTTTGTAGGTTTCTGGTTTCCATCCATTTTTTTGTTAACAGAAAAGGCATGTTACTAAGTCATGAGCCTTTCCAGCTTGCAAAGATGAAAAATTCTTCATAAAACCTCCCTTCAAATCACCTCATCGTTCATCATCCGTTTGCCTTCTTTCTCTCCTAATAATTTGTTATGATAAAATCAAATAGGAGTACATATTGTTGAAGATATGAATGACATAGTCGGGTGATGTTGCGATGAAGATAAAAACGTTATTTGTGGCTCCTTACCAGTCGATGGAGAATTTGATTAGGGAGTGCCAAAAGGATGAAAATAGATTAGACTTGACCATTAAAGTCGCCAACCTTCAAGAGGGCGTGGAACTTGCAAAGCATGCTGAGGCAGAAGGGTATGATGTGATTATTAGCAGGGGTGGCACGGCGAAGCTGATCCGGGATGTGGTGAATCTTCCGGTCGTGGATATTCACATCTCGGGTTATGATATGCTACGTGTTTTGACGCTGGCCAATGATTTTTCGGGCAAAAAAGCAATTGTTGGTTTCTCAAATATCACACTAGGCGCGAAGGCAATCACAGATTTATTGGAAATTCCCATTGATATTTTTACGATTCAAGATGGTAGTCAAATGTTGCCATTGGCATACAAGCTGAAAAAAGAGGGTTACCAATTAATTATGGGGGACGTTGTGACGGTGAATGCAGTATCTGCAGTGGGAATGAATGGAATCTTAATCCAATCGGGAATGGAAGCCATAATGGATGCTTTCGAGGAAGCGGTCTCCCTTACAGAGCTTGTAAGAAAGATAAAACTGGAAAACGAGTGCTTAAAAGTCATTCTAAGAGATGAGGTCCCTAATATCATTGTGTTTACAGAAAGTGGACAAATCGTTTTTGAAAAGTGGAAGGGACACTCGGAAAGGCCAATATCTTTCAACGATATTAGCATGTTAGCTAACCATAAAGGCGCTACTCGAGTTATTCAACATCATGGTGCAAGTTTGAAAATTGAAGTGAAAAAAATAACAGTAAAAGAGAACCATTATATAGTTTGTAAGGTATCAGATATTCATGATAAATTTTTAACTGATTCGTGTAAAATTGAAACCATCAATTTTAATGAACCAATTGTCTCCCAAAGTGGGAAAATGAAGGATTGCTTGGCGTTGGTGGACTTATGCCTAGCCCATGACCAATTTGTCCTCATAGGAGAACAAGGGAGCGGGAAAGAATTGATAGCCCGTTATATTCACTTAAAAAAATACCAACAAACCGGATTGTATGCTGCTGTCTATGCCGCGGATTTTTTAAAGACAGAGAATCAAGCGCGTTACCCGGAGATTCAAACCCTCTATATTCGTGCTGTCGAAAAAATCCCTCAGGCAAAGCGAAACCATTTTATGATGAAAATAGAGGAATTCACACAAAATGGGATGACTGTCATTCTATCTATGGACAGGGAACACGCCGATTGGGGCGATTTAATCTATCATGATGCCGTTGCGAGGATCACGGTTCCCCCATTGCGAGAAAGAAAAGAGGATATTAGAGAGCTTGCTGCTTATTATATTGCTCATTATCACCAGACATTTGGAACACCGGCTGTGAAGATAAATGATGAAGGTATCGAACTTTTATCAGAATACGATTGGCCGGGAAATGTAAGTGAGTTACGGGCTTTGATCAAAGATGCAGCACTTTTGGAAAAGGGATATGTCATCGAGAAAAGAATACTGGAAGAGTTGATCAGCCGGAAAAACATAAAAGAAATGGTCGGATTATCTAATCTTTTAACAGGAACTCTGGAGGATATAGAAAAGAAAGTAATTAAAGCGGTGCTTGCAGAAGAAGAATTCAATCAGACAAAAGCGGCAAAACGCCTTAATATAAACCGGGCCACACTTTGGCGTAAGTTAAAGCAGTAATGAAACTTACGCTTTTTTTTATTTTCCACTAACCGGTTGTTTAAATATTAAACACTAATCCAACATTTTTTACTGTTAATATGTTGCAAAATATAACAATATCGTTTATGATAATACTTGTAACCGGTTACTATTGCAGAAAGATTAAATATCAGAACAAAGGGGCGTTATGAAATTATGAAATTGAAAGCAACAATTGATAGAATACCAGGCGGGATGATGTTGATTCCTTTGTTAATTGGTGCAATCATTCGAACTTTTTTTCCGCAGATATTCGAGATGCCTGAATTTAAAAGTTCCTTTACAGGCGGGTTATTGACTGGGACATCTGCATTATTGGCGGCCTTTTATATTTGTTTGGGTTCGACCATACAGTTTAAATCAACCGGTTACATTTTGAAAAAAGGGGTAAGCCTCTGGATCGCAAAAATTGGAACCGCTTTTCTTATTGCGTTGCTTATTAAGCATATTTTCCCTGATCAAAACCATTTATTTTTAGGCTTATCAGCGCTTGCAATCGTTGCCGCATTTTCTGACACAAATGGTGGCCTTTATATGGCGCTAATGGGGCAATTTGGCAAAAAAGCCGAGGATATTGCAGCTTACTCGATTATGTCACTTGAATCCGGGCCTTTCTTTACGATGCTCATCTTAGGTGTTGCAGGGTTGGCCAGTTTTCCAGTACTTGCATTTGTTTTTGCTATTCTTCCTTTGATCATTGGCATGATTCTAGGAAATTCAGATGAAAAAATGCGCGAGTTTTTAAGTAAAGGCCAGGATGTAATGATTCCGTTATTTTCCTTAGCAATTGGTTCCGGCATCAATTTAACTAATGTATTCAAAGCAGGAATGTCCGGGGTGATTTTAGGAATTGGAGTTGTTGTAGTCACAGGAGCAATTTTGTTTTTGGTCGACCGGATTACAGGGGGAGACGGCCTGGCAGGGATTGCTGCATCTTCTACTGCGGGAAATGCAGCCGCGGTTCCGATGGCAGTAGCGGCGGTTTATAGTGGTTATGAAAGCATCATGGCAACAGCGACACTGCAAATTACAGCTGCTGTCATTGTCACAGCGGTGTTAACTCCGCTTCTTACAACATGGTTATCAAAAAGGAATGACAAAAAAAATGCAGTCAATCATGTGATTTTGGGTGAACAACATGCAAAGGAAGTTTGAAAAAAAACAAGAACGGTTGTATATCATTGCTGATGATTTAACTGGAGCAAATGATGCGGGTGTCCAATTAACGAAAATGGGAATTGCCTCAACTGTGCTACTTAATCTCGACGGTCCCGTATGCGGCGAGAAGAAAAAAGAAGTAGTGATTGTAGACACGGACAGCCGGGCGATGGGAGAAGAAGAAGCATACAGGACCGTTTACCAGGCAAGTTCATTTTTATTCAAACAAGGATTTAGACAGGTTTATAAGAAAATAGATTCCACTTTAAGAGGAAATATTGCAACAGAGCTAAAAGCGGTTGTCGCTGTTCATAAGCCAGAAATCGTTGTCGTTGTGCCAAGCTATCCGAAGATGGACAGATTGACGTTGAATGGTATTCAATATGTAAATGGGGAAGAAGTGTCTAATACAGAATTTGGTAGAGACCCGAAAACGCCTGTAAATAATAGTTTTATTCCTGACTTGATCCAATCTTGTGTTAGTGATCCTGTCTGCCTGGTGAATCTTGAGACGCTGCATGATTCAACGGAGCATTTTATAAAGTATATATTGGAAAACATACGGAAACAGCCTACATGGTTTATTTGTGATGCACAAACAGAACGTGATTTAAAAAAGATTGTAAAAATGTTTGCCGGATTAAAAAAGAGCATCGTATGGGCGGGATCTGCCGGATTAATAGAATTCTTGCCTGAAGCACTTCAATTAAATTATCAGGATGAAACGTTTCATCCGGAAGCATTGTCTATTCAAAAAACATTTACTGTATCTGCAAGTTTATCTGGTACGACGAAGCAACAACTTGATTGCGTGCGAAATCTGCCGAATGCTTACTTTATAGAAATTGATCCAGTTGATTTGGTAAACCACACATACGATATGCAGGCGATCTTAAGAGGGATAAGCACCCATCAGGAACATGACCACTTCATTTTGTTCGTGGACTCTTCTATCCAAAATAAGGAAAGAACACAGCGTTTGGCGCAGAAGCTTTCTTTGACAAAAAAACAAATAAGCGAAAGCATTGTTAGGGAAATTAGTAAAATTGCCGCAGGGGTTATTCATGTTTTTTCAAATCTGTCGGGGTTTATCCTGACAGGCGGAGATACAGCAAAAGCTGTCTGCAATCAATTAAGGATACATGAAATTGAACTTTGTTCTGAGATTGAGGCGGGCATCCCGCTCGGAAAAGTGAGCGGGGGATCTCGGAAATATTGGGTTGTGACAAAAGCCGGCGGTTTTGGGCGCAGGGAATCGCTTGTCAATGTAATGAATTATATGATAGGAGATGTAAAAGCATATGTTAGTTAATAAACCGATTGTTGGTATTACAATGGGAGACGGTGCAGGGGTTGGTCCTGAAGTCATTATGAAGTCGTTGAACCACAAGGAAATTTATGAGATTTGCCGCCCGATTGTTATTGGAGACAGTAAAATATTAAATCGTGCAAAGGGATTTATCCAAAGTAACTTAAAAATAGAAAAAATTACAGATTTTCAAATTGACGAGCAACTTACGACTACTTACGGAACAGTTTGTTGCCTGGATTTAAATCTACTTCCGGAAGATTTGCCATTAGGGCAGGTTTCAGCAGTAGCCGGGCATGCCGCTTTTGAATATTTGAAAAAAGCCATTGAACTAGCAAATGCCGGTAAATTGGATGCAATTTGTACGGCGCCCTTAAATAAAGAGGCACTGCACAGAGGCGGACATAACTACCCGGGGCACACGGAAATTTTAGCGGATCTCACCAATACAAAAGACTTTGCAATGATGCTGTCTACACCGAAACTCAAGGTTATCCATGTTACTACGCATATGGGGCTAATTGATGCCGTGAAAGCCATCAACACGGAACGGGTTTACCATGTCATCAAATTGGCCAACGAAACCTTAACAAGATCCGGATTAAAAAATCCAAGGATTGCTGTTTGCGGGATTAACCCGCATGCCGGTGAAAATGGTTTATTTGGCTATGGGGAAGAAGAAGAAAAAATTATCCCGGCCGTAAACAAAGCAAAAGAGGAAGGCATCAGTGTATTTGGTCCGTTGCCTGCTGATACATTATTTTTCCGTGCAGTGCGCGGCGACTTTGACGTCGTTGTTGCCATGTATCACGACCAAGGCCACGGCCCAATCAAAGTTCTTGGATTGGACGCCGGCGTCAATATCACCGTTGGCCTTCCTATCATCCGTACAAGCGTTGACCATGGCACCGCATTTGACATTGCCGGGAAGGGAATTGCCGATGAAAAAAGCATGTTGGAAGCCATGCGGCAGGCAGTGGAACTCGCACCTAAAATGAAAACAGTATAGTAAGCATATATAAATGAGGTGCTGTTTCCAAACAGCACCTCATTTAGGTGCGCCGTGCATGGCGATTCGCTAGACGATGAAACTCCGTTATGGAGGTGGATAGCAAGCAACCATTAGCCAAGAGGCAGTGGGTATAGTTTCAGGAGGATATCTCAAAACAACTCCACTAACACCGGCAGGCAGAACGAATGGATGCTTGACCGAATTCTATCCGTAAACAATCTAAACCGAGCTTACATAAAGGTGAAGAAAAACAAAGGAACAGGTGGCATCGATGGGATGAAAACAGATGAACTTCTAATCTATCTGATCGATCACCGGAGGGAACTCATTCTTTCCATTCGGAATAGGACATACAGGCCCCAGCTCATCAGAAGTGAATAAATCCCAGAAGATAACGCGAAAACAAGGAAGCTTGGAATACCAACGGTCGTAGACCGAGTAGTCCAACAAGCCATCTCGCAAGTACTAGTACAATTTTTCAAAAATTCGTTCCTTTAAAGTTTCCTGGAGAGAAGAAAAGGAGCAGCCCTCATCCGGTTATCTGGCTTACTGGGCTGCCCCTTTGTTTTTTACTGTAAATCTTAAGGCTCTAATCGCATCCGGCTGATGTTTAAGAAGTTCATGGTTGCAAGTGCTGCGCCACCGAATAATATTGCTTTTTCCCCAAGTATAGACTGTCTCACTTTTACTTTCTCCGCGATGAAGGAGCTGAGTTGTTGTTGTATTTTATCGGTGAATGAAGGGATGAGCCTTGAGACTTCGCTGTTAATAAAGATGGTTTCGGGGTTATACAGCATTGCAATATTATTCATGGCAATTGCCATATATTGAATCATTTCATGGATTAGTTGGACAGCAGGCTGTTCTCCGTTATGGTAGGCATGGCATATGTCCGGAATAATCGCTTCTACATTGCCTGTACGGTGGCGATAGTGATCTAGAAGTACTTTCTCCGAACAATATTGTTCCAAGCATCCGTGATTTCCACAAGGACAGCCCAAGCCGTTTGGGACCACAACCATGTGCCCAATTTCACCGCTTAGTCCTTTTTCCCCTCTATACAATTGGTCATCTAGTATAATACCTGCACCCACACCGCTGTGGACACTTACGCTGATTATATTATGCAAAGTATCCGTACAGGCATGATCTGCAAGTGCAAGAAGATTCGCTTCATTTTCCAAAAAAACCGGTACGTCAAAATGCTCCGACAGGGCTTCAGCAATCGGGAGATCCTGCAGGTCATAATAGGGTGTAAAATAAATAGCATTTTCAAACACCATGCCGTGAATGGCAACGGTAATCCCCGTTAAACCATAGACCGTTTCCGGCGCATGTTTCATGAAATCCGTTATGATTGACTTAAGATCGGATACAATGCTGCTCCTTGAGATGTCAAGGAACGGGTAAAGTTTTCTCTCCCAGCTCTCTCCATTCAAATAACATCCCAATATATCGATATAGTTATAGCCAAGATCAATACTGAGGACGAATCCGGCTTTTTTATTTAACTGCAGCATAATCGGCCGCCTTCCGCCTTGCACGGTACTTTCTCCGCTGCCAATTTCCTCAATGAAATGCCGGTTTAACAAATTTTTAACAATTTCCGAAACAGAAGCTTTGTTTAATCCGATTTTGTCAGAAATCTCCATCCTTGAAGAAGGTTTATGGTTGGCAATATATTCAATGATTAAGTTTTCATTTTGTTCGCGCATCGTTGGCCTGTTTAAAAACATTTTCAAGCCTCTCTTTTTTATTGTGCTTAATTGTTCAAGGAATTACCCTTGAATCTTCATTTTACCAATTCGTGTCTATTTGTGAAAGGAAAAAATTGTTTAAAATTTTTCGTGAAAACGTTGACAATTTCGCTGAACGGGATTATGATGAGTTTGTTAGCCAAACAAACTAACTGGTTGGTTTGAAAGATTTAAGTATTTTCTGAGGCTGTTAAGCAAATTTGGAGGGACATCTGATGAAATTTACAAATGGCGTTTGGTTGGCAAGAGAAGGATATACAATCTCATCCCCAATCCATGTTTTTGATGCGCAAACAGATGAAAAGAAGCTTACGGTTTTTGCACCTTTTAAGAAAGTCCAGTCAAGAGCTGACACATTAAACCTTGGAATGATGACAGTCGATATTACGTCTCCGCAAGAAGATGTGTTAAGTGTGAAGCTGACTCACCATGCTGGTGGAATACAAAAAGGGCCTGAATTTCAAGTCCATCGTCAGGAAAAGAAGATACAGATTACAGAAGATGAACACTTGATTACCGTTACGACCGGGCAGCTATCAGCCAAAATTAATAAGGAAAAATATGAACTTTCCTTTGTTTCAGGAGACCGCCTGTTGACAAAATCAGCTTATAAATCAACAGGTTACGTCTTATCCGATCAAAAAAAGGCTTATATCAAAGAAAGTCTTGATTTGAATGTAGGAGAATACATTTACGGTTTGGGCGAAAGGTTTACAAACTTTGCGAAAAACGGGCAAACAGTTGAAATATGGAATAAAGATGGCGGGACAAGCAGCGAACAATCGTATAAAAATGTTCCATTCTTTATTAGCAATAAAGGATATGGGGTTTTTGTCAATGATCCCGGCCATGTTTCATTTGAAATTGGTTCCGAACATGTATCAAAAACACAGTTCAGCGTGGAAGACGAAACGATGGAATATTTTTTCATTTACGGTCCGACAATGCATGATATCATCCGGAAGTATACAGATTTGACCGGAAAACCGGCGCTCCCCCCGGCTTGGTCATTTGGCCTTTGGCTCAGCACCTCTTTTTGTACGGATTACGATGAAAAAAAGGTTAACCAATTTATTGACGGAATGCATGAGCGTGGAATACCGCTTGATGTTTTTCACTTTGACTGTTTTTGGATGAAGGAATTTGAATGGTGTAATTTTGAATGGGATAAGCGTATTTTTCCTGAACCGAAAAAAATGTTACAGCGCTTAAAAGATAAAGGGTTGAAAATTTGTGTATGGATCAACCCGTATATTGGGCAAAAATCACCGTTATTTGAGGAAGCAAAAAAAGCAGGCTATTTCATTAAACGGAAAGACGGCAGTGTATGGCAATGGGATCTATGGCAGGGCGGCCAGGGCATCGTTGATTTTACAAATCCTGATGCTCGCAAATGGTACACCTCAAAGCTTGAACGCCTATTGGATATGGGAGTGGATGCCTTCAAGACAGATTTCGGGGAAAGAATTCCGGAAGACGCAGTTTATTATAATGGTTCCAACCCGGGCAAGATGCACAATTATTATACTTATCTTTATAATAAAACGGTATTTGACTTGTTAAAAGAAAAGAAAGGCGAACAAAATGCGGTCGTCTTTGCACGGTCCGCGACTGCCGGCAGCCAGCAGTTTCCAGTACATTGGGGCGGCGACTGCCAATCCAATTATAACTCTATGGCTGAATCATTACGCGGCGGGTTGTCGTTAATGTTATCCGGATTCAGTTTCTGGAGCCATGATATCGGCGGCTTTGAAGAAGGTGCTACACCGGATATTTACAAACGGTGGACCCAGTTTGGGCTGCTTTCCTCACACAGCCGTTATCACGGAAATGTGGAGTATCGCGTTCCATGGATATTCGACGAGGAAGCGGTAGAGGTCACAAGGAAATTCACAAAACTGAAATACCGTTTAATGCCGTACCTTTTTAAACATGCGGTCGAAGCCCACCGGTTCGGCGTTCCAGTGATGCGCCCGATGGTAATGGAATTTCAGGATGACCCGGCTGCAGCTTTGCTCGACAGGCAGTATATGCTCGGAGAAAATCTATTGGTTGCCCCTATTTTTAATGAGGATGGAAATGCCGAGTACTATTTGCCCCAAGGGAAGTGGACAAACATTTTAACCGGGAAAGTTTATGAAGGCGGAAAATGGTACCATGAAAACTATGATTATATGGCATTTCCGTTGCTGGCCAAGGAAAACAGCATTATTATCAGCGGGCCGGAAACAGCGCATGCAGAATACGAATACGGAAAAGAACCGGTTATTCATCTCTACGGTTTTGACGGCGAGGATGTATGTAAAGAAACCATTGTTTACGAGCCGGATGGCCGCGAATCGGTTACGGTCAAAGCGAAAAATAAGGGCGGCACGGTCTATTTGACAGTAAAAGGCCCTGAAAACTATCAAGTCGTTTGGCATCATCAACATGGGGATGCAGCAGTAACCCAAAATAGATTCCATCATGAAGAAGCCGTTCTGAATAAATAGAAAAGTCCGGTTGGGTTTATTTCCCCGGCCGGAAATCTGTTCTTTTAAAATGTCTCACGGAAATGATGACGTGCATTCAATTTATTAAAAGGAGAATGGGAAAACATGGATGCTCAAACAAAAGCAAGTTTGGATGGCAGTACGGAAAAGCTGGCAATGCCGAATTTGGTTCCTTGGAAAGAAAGGGTAAGCTATGGGTTGAGTGATTTCGCCTGCAACCTTTCGTTCCAGATGGTTGGCACTTATCTGATGTACTTTTATACGGACGTTTTTGGGATAAGTGCGGCGATTGTTGGCACCCTGTTCTTGGTTGCACGTATTGTGGATGCGTTTGACGGGCCTTTCTGGGGTATCATGATTGACCATACTCACACAAAATGGGGGAAGAGCAGACCGTATTTTCTCTGGTTTTCCATTCCTTTTGCGGTATTTTGTGTACTGGTGTTTTCCACCCCATCGATGAGCTTGACGAGTAAAATTGTATGGGCTTACATCACCTATATTGGTGTGGATATTTTGTACTCGGCTGTAAATATTCCAATTACATCCATTCTTCCAAGCCTGACCAATAATCCGAATGAACGGATAACATTAAGTACAATCCGTCAATTTCTCGGGACTGCAGGTGCAACACTGGTTTCAGTTTTAACTTTGCCGATGGTGAATGCATTAGGGCATGGAAATGAAAAACAAGGCTTCTTTCTTACTTCACTCATCATCGCGATCATTGTAGTTGCCATTTTCATGATCACATTTAAAAATACACGCGAACGGATACAAACGAAGCAATCAAAAAAATCCATCCCGATCAAAGTAGCAGTCAAAGCACTCAAAAAAAATTGGCCATGGGCGATTATCATTTTTATTAACTTTATTTATTGGTTGGGCATGCAGACCAAATCACAAGTGACGGTCTACTTTTTCAAATATAATATGCATCATGCGGGTCTCGCTTCCCTTATTTTAGGCCTGCAAGTGATCGCTTTGGTTGCTGTCGTTGCAACGCCTGCAACGGCTAAAAAAATTGGGAAACGGAATACGATGCTAATGGGAATGATTCTGGCAATTCTGGGGCAGCTCATTCTGGGTGTCGGGGCTCATACGTTAAGTATCACCACCATTATTATTGCAACGATTGTTGGTTATCTGGGCACCGGTTATGTTTCAGGTTTAATTGCTGTTATGCTGGCAGACTCCGTTGACTATGGGGAATGGAAAAATGGTGTCCGGGCAGAGGGCATTGTGACGTCCTTCTCCAGTTTTAGCGCAAAGCTTGGAATGGGACTTGGTGGCGCAATTACTGGAGCCGTCTTAAGCGCCGGCGGCTACATTGCAAATGCAGCGCAATCATCAGCTGCTTTAAGGGCTATTGAAGCAAATTATGTTTGGGTTCCAATTATTGGTTTCGGCTTATCGGCTTTAGCGTTGGTTTTTTATAAAGTAGATAAAATCGAAGTGAAAATGCAACGGGATTTAGAATTAAAACATCAGTCGGAAAATTGAACGTTTAAACGGATTCTGGGAATGTAATATAATAATTAGGAGGAAACAACAATGGCATATTTTCCAAATGTCAGCAAAATCACTTATTCCGGTAAACAATTGAAAAGCGGTCTTTCGTTTAATCATTACAATCCGAAAGAAGTTGTTGGCGGAAAAACGATGGAAGAACAGCTTCGTTTCTCAGTCGCATTCTGGCACACCTTTACTGAAAGCGGTACCGATCCGTTTGGTGCAAGCTCCAAGATTCGCCCATGGGACCGTTTCATAGGCATGGATCTTGCCAAAGCAAGAGTAGAAGCAGCGTTTGAACTCTTCGAAAAACTGGGCAACCCTTATTTCTGCTTCCATGACCGGGATATTGCCCCTGAAGGCGATACATTGAGGGAAACAAATAAAAATCTGGACGTCATCACCGCCATGATTAAAGATTATATGAAAACAAGCAAAGTAAAACTCTTGTGGAATACAGCCAATATGTTCACAAATCCGCGTTTTATCCACGGTGCAGCTAGCTCGTGCAACGCAGATGTTTTCGCGTACGCAGCCGCTCAAGTGAAAAAAGGGCTTGAAGTCGGGAAAGAATTAGGCGCTGAAAACTATGTATTCTGGGGCGGCCGGGAAGGCTATGAAACTTTGTTAAATACAGATTTGAAGCTGGAACAGGACAACCTGGCACGGTTCTTCCATATGGCTGTTGATTACGCAAAGGAAATCGGATTTGATGCCCAGTTCTTGCTTGAACCAAAACCGAAAGAACCGACAAAACATCAATATGATTTTGATGCTGCCACGACTATTGCATTCTTAAAAACTTATGATTTGGATCAGCACTTCAAGCTGAATCTTGAAGCAAACCATGCCACTTTGGCCGGCCATACGTTTGAACATGAAATCCGGGTAGCGCGTACCCACGGCTTGCTCGGCTCTTTGGATGCGAACCAGGGTGATCCGCTGCTCGGTTGGGACACAGATGAATTCCCGACAGATCTCTACTCTACCACGCTTGCGATGTATGAAGTATTGAAAAACGGCGGCCTTGGCAGGGGCGGATTGAACTTTGATGCGAAAACACGCCGCGCCTCGTTCACAGATGAAGATCTGTTTTATGCCCATATTGCCGGCATGGACAGCTTTGCCCTTGGCTTAAAAGTGGCGAACCGGCTGATTGAAGACCGTGTATTTGATGCCTTTATCGAAGAACGGTACAGCAGCTATAAAGAAGGCATCGGCGCCGATATCGTTTCCGGCAAAGCTGATTTCAAATCACTTGAAAACTATATTATTGATAAAAAAGAAATGACAAACCAATCCGGCCGCCTGGAACAACTGAAAAACACGCTGAACCATTATATTGTGCAAGAAGCTTATCAAAGTGTAAATGCTTAAAATTCCGAACCGGCCTGCCTGGATGAAGGCCGGCCGGTTTATTCAATGGGGAGATTATGATGAAATATGCAATCGGTGTCGACCTTGGGACAAGTTCTGTTAAAGTATTGCTTGTTGACCAAAACGGGCAGGTGGTTTCATCTGTTTCCAAATCCTATCCGTTAATGCAACCGCACCCGGGTTACAGCGAACAGGATCCGGAACAATGGGTCGAAAAAACAGTTCAGGCTTTGAAAGAACTAACGGAAAAATCCGGGGTTCCCCGTGAGGAAATTGAAGGGCTCAGTTTTTCTGGCCAAATGCACGGGCTTGTGCTGCTAGACGAAAATCTGCAAGTCATCCGCAATGCAATTCTTTGGAACGACACAAGAACAACGGAACAATGCAAAAAAATCGATCAAGTACTGGGTGGTAAGCTGCTGGAAATTACAAAAAACCCGGCTTTGGAAGGATTTACACTTCCGAAGATACTTTGGGTCCAGCAGTACGAACCGGAAAATTTCCGGAAAACGCGTGTCTTTCTCCTGCCAAAAGATTATCTCCGTTACCGGTTAACCGGGGCGGTCGGTATGGATTACTCGGATGCAGCGGGCACCCTGTTGTTAGATATCGTCAATCAATCATGGAGCACGGATATTTTGCGCACATTTCACATCCCGGCCGATATTTGCCCGCCGCTTGTTGAGACGGAAGCAGAAGTCGGCACATTATTGCCGGACATCGCTGCGACATGCGGCCTTTCTCCTGCGACTAAAGTGTTTGCCGGTGGGGCGGACAATGCCTGCGGTGCAATTGGCGCCGGCATTTTAGAAGAAGGCAAAGCACTCTGCAGCATTGGCACATCCGGTGTATTCCTTTCATATGAATCAGACAGCAATAAAAACTTTGGCGGCAAAGTGCATCTTTTTAATCATGGACAGAAAGATGCTTACTATACAATGGGCGTTACACTTGCCGCTGGATACAGTCTGTCCTGGTTTAAGGATACATTCGCAAAAGGCGAAGATTTTGCAACATTGCTAGAAGAAGCCGCGCATTCTTCGATCGGTGCAAACGGGCTGCTTTTCACGCCGTTTATTGCCGGGGAAAGAACGCCCTATGCCGATGCAAAAATCCGCGGCACTTTTACAGGCATTGACAGCTCACATACCAGGCGGGATTTTACCCGTGCAGTGATGGAAGGTATTGTCTTCTCTATCAATGAAAGCGTTGAAATTTTTCGAAACTATGGCAAGAACATCGATACCGTGATATCAATCGGCGGCGGTGCCAAAAGTGACCTGTGGCTGCAAATTCAGGCTGATATTTTTCATGCAAAAGTCATCAAACTTCAGAATGAACAAGGTCCCGGGATGGGCGCCGCCATGATTGCAGCAAGCGGATTGGGGTGGTTTTCTTCCCTCAAAGATTGTGCAGCCGCCTTTATCCGGACAGGCCGGACATTTGAGCCAATACCGAAAAACGTCAGCCGTTACCGGGATTTTTATCAGGTTTATAAAGATGTTTATCCGCACACCGTCGCGATCAATCACCAGTTGTTTGATTTAAGAAAGGAATGAGGGGGCTGCAGCAGTGCGGAGGCACCCCCTCAAAAAATATTCAATTTGCTGAATGTATCAGATGTTGGCTTTTTATCCGATTTGTTCGGCAAGTTCTGTGTTAATTACCATTCCCAAATGATAATTGCAAAGCTTTTCTGTTCTGTTTCTTGGAAGCCTAAGTTAATAATCGCTGTCGCACTCCGTATGAGTGCGTGGATTGAAATATAAGGAATTGATTAATGATCCACATATTGATTGTGTCGCACTCTGTGTGAGTGCGTGGATTGAAAATCGGTTAAAATTAAATCGAAGCAAAAAGCCTGCAATACTTACACTCCATATGCAGTGTCCCTGTCATTACTTGATATATCCCCCTTTTTTATGAAAAGGGGGATATATCGGGTTATACTGTTTCTGCCGATTGAGAGTTAAAGATTTGACGGCGGCGTTCCAGTTCGATACTCATTTTTTCCCGTTGTTGATCCAATTTATAGAAGCAGGTCGTGATGCCGATAAGCAGGCAGATCAACATGGGAATCCATATAAATGAAGCTTCGATATATTTTAAAGCAGTCGGGGTTTGTGTTGCGTTCGGTACATAGCCGCCCATTTTTAAGAATATCCCGATCAGCGCGCTTGCCAGTCCCATGCTTAATTTCACACAAAAGCCCTGGAAAGCAGCAATCATACCGGATATGCTTCTTTTTTTCTGATACTCCGAGTAGTCGATGACATCTGGTTGGATGGCAAATGTTGTCCCAAAAATGCCGTATATGCCGAGACCCGTTACGGCTAATCCGGCAATCAGTATAACTGGGAATGCGCTTCCAAAGTAGATCATCAAATCGCCGATAATGTAAATCGCTGTGCTTAACAGCAAGCAAGCCTTTTTTGATATTTTTTTCTGTAAAAATGGAAGAACAAGCAGCATGGGCAGGCCGGACAAAATACCGAAAAGCCCTACAAAAGTTAACCAGCTGGAACGGCCCAGATTATAGGTAAAATAATAGATAACCGTGGTATTACGGATCACAAATAATGCAAAGTAAAGAAAGTTTAAGATAAAGAACAGGATGCTCTGGCCGGTTAATCCTTTTAGATCCTCCAAAAACGAATGTTTTTCCTGTTTGACAGCCGGGGGTACAACTTCCTCTGTGTTCATAAAGGTAATCACAAATATCAATAAGGCGAGAACAGCATATAACGACATCGTAATGAGAAAACCTTTTTGTGTGCTTCCCTGCCCGAACAGGTTTACAAGTGGCGTTGTAATGGACATCACCAATGCTGTTCCCAATAAAGCGCAAATCATTCTGGTCGTTACAAGCCAGTTTCGTTCATGCACGTCTGAAGTCAGTCTTGGAACGATCGTGTTTAACGGAATATTGACAACGGTATATGCGATATTCAGCAAAGTAAACGTCACATAGGCCCAGGCCAATTTTCCAGTCATTCCGGTAGCCGGCACGATAAACGTAAGGATGGTAAAAACAGTAAAAGGAACAGCTCCGATGATAAAATAAGGCCTCCCCTGGCCCCATCTCGTATGGGTCCGGTCAACGATCAATCCCATTCCGGTATCCGCAAATGCATCGATAATTTTCGTGACGAGCATCAATGTGCCGGCAGCGGCTGCTGTAATGCCAAAGACGTCCGTATAGAAAAACATCAGATAAGATGCCATTGTCCCGAACACAAGGTTACAACCTAAATCTCCTACACCATACCCCATTCTTTTTTTCCATTTCTCCATTTAACTCACATCCCCTTTTTTGAATTTCCGTTGGGCCGCTGTATCGTAATGGCGCCACAACTGGACATGATGGCGAGGCTGGAAAACCAGCCAATAAGCAAATCATGTCCGCTCTGTCTATCTTGTTGGTGATTCAACAAGGCGGGATATCGCTTTCATATCTTGTTTTAAATGTTGATAGGCAGATTGATAAACTTGATAGCAGGCATTATATTTTTCATGGTTTTCCGGATTTGGCAGGATCTTTTCATCTAACACCTGCCATTTTTTTGCGTCTTCGTAACTTAAAAGTCCTGTTCCGATTCCGGCAAGAATTACATCCCCCATATTGGCTTCAACATCATGGAGCGGGCAAATGACAGGGTAGCCGGTTACGTCCGCAAAAATTTGCCGCCAGACTTTAGATTTTGTTACCCCGCCGGCAATGTAGATGGAATTCCCCACATTTTCACCGGTTGCTTCCATGGCATTTCTTAAAGAATAGGCAACTGCCTCTAAGAATGCACGATAAAGATGTGCTTTTGTATGGGCAAGCGAGAGCCCAATAATTGTGCCCTTGGCATCTGAATCCCATATTGGGGCTCTTTCCCCCATAAAATACGGAAGGACGATAAGGCCATTACTGCCGGCAGGAATTTTCGATGCCTGTTCATTTAAAATATCATAAGCATTTCTGCCGCCGTGTTTCTCTGCTTCCAATTCAAACTGGCACAGGGTTTGCTTGAACCATTTGACGATCGCGCCTGCCGTATTGGCTCCTGCAAAACAATACGATAATCGTTTGGCGTCATATAAATAAGGCCAGACAATCAAACCTTTTCCTTTCGCAGGCTGGTCGGAGATAAGTGCAGCACACATCGAAGTGCCGATAGAAGCGGCGTAAATGCCGGATTCCAATACCCCCAGCCCGATGTTTGCGGCGCCGCAGTCGATTCCGCCGGCGATGACGGGCATACCTTCAGAAAGCCCCAGTTCTTCTGCTGCTTTTTTCGTCAATCCGCCAACGATATCCGTTGACTCTACAATCCTTTGCGGCATCATCGACATAGGAATTCCCATTTGATCCATTAATGTTTTTGACCATGTCCTTGTATTCATGTCAAAGATCCCGCCAATATTGCCTGCCGAAGAATAGTCAATCGCAATTTCACCAGTCAAATGGTAGATGACGTAATCGTTAGGCGGGAGAAAGAGTTTCGTTTTTTTCCAGTTTTCCGGTTCATGGCGTTTCATCCATAAAATTTTTGTGTAGCCGTAATATGGATCTGCCCCGTTATAAGTGATTTCCTGCAAGTTTTCTTCCCCGATATGCTCAAGCACCCATTTCGTTTCTTCTTCAGCTCTTCTGTCCATCCAGATCATGCAAGGCCTTACAGGTTTCAAGTTTTCATCCAGCGGTATGCCGGAACCTCCGTAAAGCCCGCTAATTGCAATCCCGGCAATCTTTTCTTTTGGAATGCCGGATTTTTGTACCGTGTTGCGGATAGAGGTTTTGGCCGCGTCTAGCCATACGTCCGGCCACTGCTCCGCCCATAGAGGTCTCGGGGTGATAATGTCATATTCTTGCAAGTCCTGGGCAATCAGATGGCCTTCTGTATCCATCAGTACTGTCTTTGTTCCTGAAGTTCCAATGTCTGTTCCTAGTAAATAGTTCATTAAATAAGCTCCTCGTATAATAAGTTTCAAATCCAAAGTTGATGTCAATTTCCAGTTCGTTTTGCTCATTGACAAGTGAATATAAGGTTTTTATTTCGGGCGAGCTCGTAATGATAGAATCATTAGATACAAGTGAAGGCACCATCTACAACAAAATCAGCACCGGTTGTAAATGTGCTCGTGTCACCTGCAAGGTATACACAAATGGATTGCAATTCTTCCGGTTTTCCCATCCGGTGAAGCGGGGCCATCTTGTTCCATTGTTCAATTAAGGGCTTCAGACTTGGAGAATTTAATGTCAGTTCTGTGCCCATATATCCCGGGCTGATACAGTTGACCCGCACATTTTTGTCCGCCCATTCGACAGCCAGTGATTTCGTCAATTGAATAACGCCTGCTTTAGAAGCATTGTAGGAGCATTGCGGCTGCGGTACGTTGACAATATGTCCGGACATGGAGGCTGTATTGATAATTGAACCGCCACCTTGTTGAATCATCACTTTGCCGGCTGCCTGTGCGGTTAAAAAGATCCCTGTAAGGTTTACATCTATGACTTTTTTCCATTGTTCGAAGGTCATTTCTTCAGCCGGGACATTCAGGCAAATCCCTGCATTGCAAAACGCAACATCAATCCGCCCGAATGCATCCAATATTTTTGTGGTCATTGCCTTTACATCCCCAGGTTTTGTCACATCGGCTTGTACTGCAATGGCCTGGACCGGATGATTTTCTTGCAGTTCTCTGGCGGTTTTTTCTGCTTCTTTTAAATCCACGTCAACAATTGCAATGTCTGCACCCGCTTCAGCAAAAGCAGTGGCAACGCTTTTACCAATCCCTCTTGCGCCGCCTGTTACGAAAATCTTTTTTCCATCCAATCTCATTTTCTCGATTATTCCCATTTCGCTTACTCCCCTTTGATAAGTTATTTTATAAAATCATTTTATAAAACTTGTTTATATAATAAAACGCTTTTATGGGAGTGTCAACAGAAAGCGCTTAAAAAATTGGGACCAAAATATTTTAGAAGATTTGAAAAAATCGTCTGTATGATGCCATTCCTAAGTTGTGAGGCATTAGTCTGTATGTTATAGTGAATTTAAACAACTGTTTTTATAAATCGTATTTATATAATGGGGTCATCACATGACGAATAGCATGACATTGAAAGATATAAAAAAGAATAATTATTCCTTAATCTATCACTTGATTTATCAGCACAAAAAACTTTCCAAACAAGAAATTGCGAATATGCTTCATTTAAGTCTGCCAACCGTTAGCCAGCATTTGACGCAGTTGGAGAAGAAGAATCTAATTCAAAAAAGCGGATACTTCGAATCTTCTGTTGGCAGACGGGCTGCGGCATATACCGTATGTCAACAGGCACGTATTGGGATCGGAGTTGAAATCCAAAAAGAGAAAGTCCGCATTTTGGCGGTTGATTTACGAGGCACAGTCTTTCAGCAAAAAGAGCTGTATCTGACTTATGCAAATGACGACCATTATTTCAAACAAGTTAGCCAGGAAGTACAGGCATTTATCGATCATTTTGATTTTAAGAAAGAGCAAGTGCTGGGAATTGGATTTGCAGTACAGGCCCTGACTTCTAACGACGGAGAAAAAATTGTGTACGGCAAAATATTGGATTGTACAGGATTGGATATCCATGTTTTTGCTCGGCATCTTGACTATCCTTGCAAGTTCTTACACGATGCAAAATGTGCGGCTACAACAGAGCTTTGGATGAGAAAAGACATTGGGGATGCAGTATATTTATCGATCGGGACGCATCTTGGCGGAGCGATTATTATCAATGACCAAATTTATATGGGAAAAGATGGGCACAGCGGGACTGTCGAACATATGACAATTGATCCGAATGGTTCTTTGTGTTACTGCGGGAAAAGAGGCTGCATGGAAACGCTCTGTTCCATCCATGCACTATTAAAAAAAGAAGAATCCCTGGCATTTTTCTTCCAGAAAGTTCGTTCAGGGGTGCCTTCCTATGTGGAAAGATGGCATACTTTTATAGAACATCTGGCTTTTTCCATTAATAATATTCGCCTTGTAATCAACCGGGATTTTATTTTAGGCGGGCATATTTCCCCGTATTTAAAAGATGAAGATTTACAAATTCTCCATGAAAAGGTAAATGAGAAGACAGCTTTTCCAAGTGAAGAACCGTTTATCTTTATTAGCCGTTCCAATGAAGACGGTGTGCCGGTCGGTGCTGCCATCCCGTTTATCCAATCGTTTCTGGACAGTATTTAACAGAGGCGGCAAATCAAAAACCATGTTGAAAATGCAAGACGAAACGGCCTCCGGATATGGGAGGCCGTTTCAGTGTGCCCCCTATACAAAAAACTTAGGCCCTGCACAGATTCAAGGATGTCAAATGTTGTCCCGAAAAAGCCGTATTTCCAAGACCGGTTAGATAATCAAGAATCCGTTTCCAAATTGATAAAAATCTCTTGATATACATAAGAATGAAAAAACATGGGTATAGGTCTGTATATAAGGGAGGTTATGGCAGTGAAGGCAGTTACATTTCAAGGTGCGAAAGACATACAGGTAAAAGAAGTTGATGATCCGTCATTAAAAAAGCGGGATGATATTTTAATCAGGATTACCTCAACGGCCATTTGTGGGTCTGATTTGCATATTTATAACGGAGCTATGCCGGCGTGCCCGGGATTTGTGATCGGGCATGAGCCGATGGGAATCGTTGAAGAGGTTGGCTCGGAAGTCACAAAAGTAAAAAAGGGCGACCGGGTTGTGCTGCCGTTTACGGTTTCGTGCGGGCATTGCTATTACTGCCAGCATGGGATGGAGTCCCAGTGTGACAACTCGAATCCGAATGAAGAGGTCAACACAGGCGGCTTATTTGGTTATACAGAGCGGTACGGAGATATTCCGGGCGGGCAGGCTGAGTACCTGCGTGTGCCGTTTGGCAATCAAATGCCGTTTGTGATTCCTGAATCTTGCGAGTTGGAGGATGAGGCACTGCTATTCTTGTCGGATGTGCTTCCAACGGCATACTGGAGTGTTGAAAATGCCGGTGTGAAGCAGGGAGACACGGTCGTTGTGCTCGGCTGCGGGCCGATCGGCTTGATGACCCAGAAATTTGCATGGCTGAACGGGGCCAGCAGGGTGATTGCAGTCGACCATGTGCCATACCGGTTAAAGCATGCCAAAAAAATGAATAGAGTCGAAGTTTATAATTTTAAAGAATACGATGAGATGGGGAAGTATTTACGTGAGATTACCAATGGCGGGGCTGATGTGGTAATCGATTGCGTCGGCATGGACGGAAAAAAATCCGCGGTTGAAAAGATCGAGCAAAAACTCAAGTTGCAGGGCGGCACAATCAGCGCGATTCAAATTGCGATGGAAGCGGTCAGGAAGTTTGGCACTATCCAGCTGACAGGGGTATACGGTTCGGTTTACAATGCATTCCCGCTTGGCAGGCTGTTCGAACGCAATATCACCCTGAAAATGGGACAGGCACCGGCTAAACACCTGATGCCGAAACTCTTTCAAGACATTACAGAGAAAAAGTTTGACCCAACTGAAATCATAACCCATAAAATTTCGCTGAATAAAGCAAGCGAGGCCTATCAATTGTTCAATGATCATAAAGATGGCTGCATAAAAGTCGTATTAAAACCATAAAAAATGCCGGCTCCGTATATTTTTTAAAAGCGGGGCCGGCATTTTTTGGGATGTCTGTCAGCGCCCGATTTTGCCGGCAGTTGCCAACAGTATTGGTTTGAAAGTGTACATAAATTGCTCGAACACTGGCGGCTTAGATTTTATCGTTTTAAGCCATATTTGAGGCAGGGGAAATTGGCCAATTATTGCCAAATACAATAAAATGCAAAACTGCAGGTGAAGATAAGACGGCTGAAATGCATGGGACATCCGCGATAACTGTAATGCGGTTATTCGGTGATGGCCCAGCGCTCCTGTCTTTATTACTTCAATAACCTAAACTTTTATTCAGGCGGAAAACTGATTGGCTTGTTTCATAATGATACTGAAAAAAGAGACGCCATAAGGCTTGCTATGAGTGCGTGGATGAAACAAATAAATAGATTGAATTTGAAAACGCTTTTCCATAAAATAAAGATAGTAAAAAATGTAAAGGAGCCTCAAAAATGTCAAAAGTATTGGTTGTAAAAGCCCATCCGTTTTCCGAAGAACACTCGCGTACAATGAAAGTAACGAATGCTTTTTTAAAGTCTTACCGGGAGCATCATCCGGACGATGAAATAGAGGAAATCCATTTGTATGATATTACCATTCCTGAAATTGACCGGGACCTGTTGGAAGCGTGGAACCAGTTAAAACAAAGGGTTCCTTTTTACGCATTATCCATTGAACAGCAACACAAAGTGACGTTGTTTGATTCTTTTACTGCGAGTTTTTTGGAAAAGGATAAAGTTGTCATTGCCAATCCTTTGTGGAATTTAAGCGTGCCCACCCGTTTAAAAGCATGGATTGATACCATTACAGTGGCAGGGAAAACTTTCAAGTACACTGACCATGGATCTGTTGGTTTATTGGAAGGAAAAAAGGCACTGCATATTCAATCAAGCGGAAGTGTCTACAACGGCAGTGACCCTGCAAGCCAATACGTTAAAACGCTGTTCACTTTCTTGGGCTTTAAAGATTTTCAACAATTATTTGTTGAGGGAATGGACCACTTTCTTGAACGTGCTGAAGAAATTATGGAGGAAGCGATCAAAAAGGCAGTTGAAATGGGGAAAACTTTTTAATGCTGGGCTTCGGTTATTTCGGCTTGCTAGATACTTGGATTTGACAAGGGTTCTGATCACTTTGCCTGCAAGCTGAACCAACATACAGGCGAACTTGAATCATGCCATTTTTATAAGTGCATGATTCTATAATATTGGGGCGGGGCTTGCTGAAAAATCGGATTCCTTCAGCAACCCGGTAAATGTACGGAAAAGAAGACGGTTTAACGGCTTTCCGAAAGAAGTCTCCCATCCTCAAGGAATGTGAAGGTGCGAATCGCACCAATGAGTAGGTGGGAGATGAATTTCGGTTGGCTTTAGCCAAAGGTTTTGACATAATCAGTCTTAAATGGAATAAAGGGTTGATATATCAATGAAATTAGATAGTAATAATCATTCACTATTCTTACTGCATTATCACCTTGTATTGGTTGTAAAATACCGTAGACAAGTGTTCGATAGCGAAATATCTGATTTCGCAAAAGATATGTTCGCTGAGATTGGAAGTAAATACAATATTTCTTTAGTGGAATGGAATTATGATAAAGACCATATCCACATCTTATTCAAAGCAAATCCTAATTCTGAACTATCAAAGTTCATCAATGCCTATAAGAGTGCAAGTTCTCGACTGATAAAAAGAGACTTTCCACATATAAGAAAAAAAACTATGGAAAGAAATGTTTTGGTCAAGAAGTTTTGCCTACTTACAACAGGCGGCGCTCCAATAGAGACCATCAAAAAATATATTGAAAATCAAGGTCAAAAGTGAGGTGAATTGATATGGCCAAGCAAAACAAAGCTTTCAAGTTTCGTTTGTTACCAAACAAAGAACAATCCGCATTATTAGCTAAGACATTTGGTTGTGTTCGCTTTGTCTACAATAAGATGTTAGCTGAACGCAAAGAAACGTATGAAAAGTTCAAGGATGATAAAGAATTGCTTAAAAAGCAAAAGTTTCCGACTCCTGCAAAATATAAAAGTGAATTTCCATTCCTAAAAGAAGTGGATTCTTTAGCTTTGGCAAATGCACAAATGAACTTACAGACTGCTTATAAGAATTTCTTTGAAGGAAATGCGGATTTTCCAAAGTTCAAAAATCGTAAAGCAAAACAATCCTATACAACTAACTTAGTCAATGGAAACATCGAATTGAAAGATGGTCATATCAAGTTGCCTAAACTAAAGCTTGTAAGAATCAAACAGCATAGAGAAATTCCTGCTGATTATAAATTGAAATCCTGTACCATTTCCAGAACAAAGTCAGGAAAATACTATGTTTCCGTACTAACAGAATACGAAAAAGATATACAGCCTAAAACAATAGAAAATGTCATTGGGCTAGATTTTGCTATGAGCCTCTGCCAAAATAAAAATATACCCTTGAGCGAGTATCTGGAAAATTAATTATCCCGATTTTTTTACCTTTTCATCCAGATTTTCAATTCAATAGAAGTAAAACGGTCATTTTTCTTCAAAAAAAGGGCATACGTATCCCGCCTTCACAAAATGGGTTTTTTCACTACCCTTTGTGGAAAGAAAACGTTCATTTGACTTATTCACATATCCACCTGTGAATAACTTAATTTGCTCTTTGCAGTCGACTGCGTGTCCATCCACAATTGGCCTTTCCTGTCTGATGGTACGCCATATTTGCCATGATATGCATAGATATCATGCATCGATCTACATGAGTTTCAACTGCCTGTTTCCCATGCTTGTGAACACGACGGAGACTGTATCCGTCTTTTAGAATGCCAAAGATTCTTTCGATGATCGTCCTGGCACTATATAACACTTCAAATGTGCGACTATGTTGAGGCAACTCGACATCTACTTGAGGCGTTTGATCAAAGTCCATCCTAAATACTCTTCCTTGTGCTGCCCCATTACAACATTCCACGTGATTCGCTAGCGGGCAGGTGAGACCTTCTTGCTTGGCATTTGGATGAAATACAGGACAAGTGTAAATATATTGCCCCTTTTCCCGATCAGATCCTCTAAGTTCCATTTTATGTCCACTGATACAGATGGGAGTGCCGTACCGGTTGATTTTTTCAATCCCCCGGGCGGTAGTTGGTTTGTCTTTACGGTTCCGTGGATTGATGGGTGCCACCAATTTCGCCTGTAATATGTCCTTTGTCACTTTTTGATTTTCCGGTGTTTGATAGATTCCACCTGCCAAGATAAAGCTCAACTGCTCAGCCATTTCGGGGTGCTCTGCCTTAAACGTTTCCAATGTCGGTTCTAATGTTTTCCCATCAGGTGTATTTCCTTTAAATACTTCCCGCGTCAAAGGCAAACCGGATCTCACCCCGCATACCATTGATAATTTATGCGCAATATAGGAAACTGCATTACTTTTACGCATTACCCCTACATTGTTCTCCGTAAGGACTTTGGGGCAATCGCAATCACCCTCACAAGAACACGTCTTCCTTGTTTTATTCAACGTTGCTTCTGCCTCTATATGTGAAGTATCCACGGCGGCTGCTTCCTCATCCGTTTCAACCACGCCTTCCCCTTTATTATATTCAACAACCAATAGCCGGGCTTTTTCCCAAAGACCATTTGTTGTCATGATTTGATCAAAACGAGCAAAGGAACGATAGCTCGGAATTTTCTCCGTAAATCCACACATGATGGCAAATAGCGGGTTTGATTTCACTTGCAAATAGACACTCTCCACCATCACTTCAATATACTGTAAAGAGGCCAGTTCAAAAGCACGAAAAAAGGGCATGAAAGGATGCGGTTTTCTCCCAGTGGA
>Ga0207748_1000188_pt1 | contig 59261 bp, 41 predicted proteins | sample HigsolmetaGSP13D_FD_184841 | JGI IMG/M metagenome (GOLD analysis project Ga0207748, IMG submission 184841) | High solid enriched microbial communities from the Joint BioEnergy Institute, USA - SP1-3-D (SPAdes) | ecosystem: Engineered > Bioreactor > SSF (Solid state fermentation) > Aerobic >...
CCCCCCAACCATGATACCCACACTGCCTTCCCCTTTCTGTTTGCACGCAGCAAGCGATTTGATTGTCAGGTGTGAGTTCCCCTGTCCTCACGTCATGCGACCGACTGTGCACTGTTCTTACATACATACCTAATTGTTTAGCATGTTCCATTTTCCTCTTCTTTTCCTCCCCTTTGTGTGAAGAATAAAGCTCTTATTTCCTTTTTCTGTCCAAAGTTGGTACCCTTTCCGCTGTTTTTACCCCCGGGCTGTAAAATGATACTTTCCAGTTTCTTCTCGCTGTGATCGCTTATCTTATCTGGGTTTTCTCTCTAAAGGGCTGTATTTAGCCTCGAGGTGGATGGCTCGTTCCCGGGAAGAAACCAACGGCGGACACGATGATAATCTGGATTTTTGTTTGTCTTGTTGGTTCAAAATTGCTACGGTTTGAGTATAGGTTTTTATTGTTTTTTTTCTCGTCATCCGGTATCTTTCAGGTCTGGACCACTGGTGGGGATTTGGAGAATTCGATTTGAGGTCTATCACAGCAAACCGAGTTTTCTTGCTACCTCCGCGCATGCGGTTCAGCGTACTGTACTTTCGAGGCCGCGATGGCCCAGTGCTTGTGTGTGAGATAAATAGGTTTCAACGGGAAGGTATATCTGAAGACTGTCCCGGGTGTCTTAGTTGTAATTTTAATCGTTCATATCAGTCTATATATAGCTCCGCCTTCTGCCTTCTGTTGTGTTCCTGTTCAAGTGACCAGTAGCTGCTGCAAGAAAAAAAAGTAAAAGTGAAAAATGGATCCTCTAGAAGCCTGCATATACATTAGATACTGTCAGCGCAACAGGTACGCAGTAATCAATTAGATTAAGGTCCCGCCGGGCCAGCAGTCCAGCCCGGAGCTCCGTCCGGGCCGATGCGGTTCCGGATCTGGATCTGGATCTGGTTGTGGCTCGGGTCCGGGTCCGGGTCCCACGGTCCACGGGAATCGCCGAGTCATGTGGCCTAGGGGTTTTATTATTGGTTTAATAGGTGGTGCGGTTCCGAGGAGTCGAAGGATTGTTGTTATGTGTACACAGTACGTGCTATGTATGTAATGTTTAATATTTCTAAAATGACAATAATAATAATAATGTTTCTAGCAGGGTCTATCTACTCATGTCGATGTGCGTCTTCATCTGCCTGCGGATGTGGAGAGATGAAGATGTCGGCTGTCAGTGTCAGCCGGTGTCAGTCGGTGTCGGTGTCAGCGCCTATCTAAGGCTGGTAGGAGGGTGGGGTGGAAGTTATAATAATGATGTACAAAGGAGTAGGTGTAGTAGAACTAGATTCGGTATTTGATGAACTAAATAAAAAAAGCGTGACGCCACACCTTTTTCATTCGCAAGGTTTCGACCTTACACTCCAACAGTATATTAGATAGATGGGGAGAGAAAGGAGGGAGAAGGAGAAGAGAAGAAGAACAAGCAGAGGGAGTAGTAGGAGGAGGAGGAGGAGGAGGAGGAGGAGGAGGGGGAGGAGTGTGTCTTTTTCTAGTGCTTTCTTTCCTTTTCTTCGCTTCTCCAACCTGCAGGGTGTTGTTGTTGTTCTCTCAGATAGCAGCTGCCGTCATGTCATGTCGTGAGGGGTAGATTAGGTAGTTGATAGAGAGGGAGAGAGAGAATAGCAGAGCAACATCTTGCATTTCTGTCTCCATCTCCATATCTCCATCAATTAATGCATTTTTCTCTCTCCATCTTGGTTGTAATGTCAGCAGTCAGTTTGGAGTGGGTAGCTCGATTCCGATTTTTTTTTTCACCTTCATTTGCTGTGCTGTGCGGTGCTGTGCTGCTCTCACGGTCCATTTACTTACTGCTGCTTACTGGTAACTACCGTACTTCGATAGATAGATTGTATGGACTCAATTAGGCAACAGACCAATGGCATGGCAGGGCTCCCGTCCCGTCCCGACTTGGAATGCTCTCCACATTTTCATTCCATCCCGTGCGGGGTGAGGGGTAGAAGAACCCCGGATTCGTAGTAGAGATTAAGCCCAGAAAGGAGATTATACATTCCTCTGGGGTTCTGTCCCTATCTACTAGTTATCTATTGGGTATGCATCCTATGTCCATGAGGAGAAGAGAAGGGAGCTGATCGAAGAGAGAGAGGTGCGGGGAAATTACTGTACAAGTATTGCGGCTGACTGGCTACTGACTCGACCAGGTATAACTGTGTATCTTCGAGCACTACTTACTATGCTTATATCCTATTTGCCAGCTTGGGTATATGGAGGACGGTACTGTACATATTTGTACATACATACATACCTGACTGGCTGATATCAGCGAAAAGCGTGTCCTGTACTGTACAGCTGCACATATATGAAGGTACCCTACACGTTTGCAACACGCATCTATCTGTATTATCGGCCTTTTTTTTTTCTTTTTGCGCTCGGAGTTTGAGTCCAGCTAAGCTCAGCAATGTGCAGGACTGCAGAGACACACGATAGATGCTATATGAGCTCTGCATGTATGTACTGTACTGTAGTAGGTATTGGAGTACTTTAAAAGTGCCGAGAGGTAATTGTTATATATCGCTAGCTGCTGAGTGATTTAGTTGAATACCCTGTATACTGCATACCCTGACGGATGGGCACCCTCCACTCCCACACTCCCACTTTGCGGGCTTTCGGCCAGAGTGAAGAAATAGAAAAGATTGGAACAGACAAGAACAGTCCGTAGAATCTAGATCTCATGCCAGTTGCATATCTCTGCATCCCTGCGGCCCCGCAAGCCGGTTTAGTCGGTGAGCCCAGCTGGCACCTGGGTTAAAGCTGGCTTAAGCTTCCACGGCATGGAAGAGCCGAATTTTGGAACTGGACTAAGTGGATATTACCACCGAGATCTGCTCTGCTGTCTTTGGGTTGGTCCCAGCCTCCGATGTGATGTGATGTAATCTGATCTACGGAAGGTATGGAGTATGGAACTCCGTATCTGTATCTAACTAAGGTATCCTATCTTGCATCCACTCTACCCCACTCCACATCCATTAATTGGGGAAACAGGGTATTATCATCCGTATCGGCGAAAACAGCCAGTTGCGGAGTTGCGGCGATATTTCGGCGCCTCTTCCTTCCTCTTGTTTTTTATTTATTTTTTTCGGTTGTTTCTGCTGCTATCAACTTAATCAAAAATATAAAAAAAAAGGAGGGAGGGAGGGAGGGAGAGAGAAATGAGAAATGTCCACATGTTCCACTGACAATCCATCATCGTCACATGGGTCCTAGTGTTGGTGTTCGGTTTTAGACCAGATCACCCTAACCCTCAGGGCTTAAGGCGATGCCCACATGCCCACACCGGCATCGATGCTGACGCTGATCCTGACCTGAGACCGAGACGGCAGGCAGTAGACTGACGCAATGAGGGGATGGCGTGATCGATGAGATGGATCATGCTCCCTAATTTTATTGGATGTAGGGTACCTTCATACATGTGCAGCTGTACAGTACAGGACACGCTTTTCGCTGATATCAGCCAGTCAGGTATGTATGTATGTACAAATATGTACAGTACCGTCCTCCATATACCCAAGCTGGCAAATAGGATATAAGCATAGTAAGTAGTGCTCGAAGATACACAGTTATACCTGGTCTGTATATAAAAATAAAAACAAAATTGTGCTGGACAACTCTGCTAAAACATGCCCATGTCCATCTGTGGAAATACTAAGACCGCGTCTAGCCGCGCTTTCACGAGCACACAAGCTTTCGCCCCCGGCGGAAAGACCCGCCGATGACGTCCTACCACGCGCGCCGGATTGGCCGGCCGCATGCGGGGGTCTTCGGGGCGACGGGCCCAGATGGCTCCGGGGCAACGGAAGCTACTCGAATCCACCGCGGTCTGGCGAGATACGAGAATACCCCGTACGGCATGATCATCTATCCGCTAGGCACCAGCAAGATGAGCTGCATCAGGATCGCAGAGCGAGATGAGATGTACATATTCTACAGCAACTACGGTCACGGCAGCCAGATACCTTGTGGCAGGCCAAGGTAGCCACAAGGTACCTGTCCTTCTTGGCAGGTAACAGGAATGTCGCTTGGGTTACAGCCTTTCGATCGCACAAAACTTGGCAGGCATGAAAATCGCTGCTTGACATTGAGACTGTCACTTCTAGGTAGTAGAGCATCACATTCCCAGCCAGCTGAAAGCGCAGCACAAAGACATGTTCCCCGAAACCCTTCCATGTCTTGTCTACCTAGGCATCCTTCGAATCTAACCCTTTCATTTCACCCTCGAAGTAGCAAACCGTACATGCAGAAGATGTCGTAAATCTACCATTTAAACCGGTATCTGAAACATCGATGTGTCGTGGTTGGCCGTAATAACATGCTGCAGAAAATGCTGCAGGAGAGACGGAATCCGTGTCTCTCGGCGAAAGAGGACCGCCAGCGACAGTGACTGAGCGGATAGGATGATGGTCATCGAGTTTGCGCCATAGGCTTCGGATGCACCGGCTCAACGTATTTATTTGGAGGTAGTCCTTGGTGGGTCGTCGAATCCCAGTCTGAGGAAGCCGCCCGGAAGACGAGCAGGGGCGGAGCCGACTTGCGAGTCTGTGCTGGACACGGAGGATGTGCTGTCGGAGCGCTGAGTCTTGTGGTGATGTGGAAGACTCTCGGAGGAGCGGCTGGTCACATCCTCAATAGGCGACTCCAGGACAGAGTAAGTCGGAGAGAGGACGAGAAACTTGCTGGTAGGAGTGTGTGTGTACATGTTGATCGGTAGAAGGCAGGTAGAAGGCAAGTCGAACGCAAGAGTCTGCAGAAGGTACGTGGAGATGTTTTGCAAAGAGCGAGGCTGGTGGAATAATGAAGGCGAAAGATGCAGAATCAGAAGGACGGCGGGCCGCGGAGGGGTATATATACACGTGAATGTCTAAGGGGGGCCGGGGAAGGAGCAGGTCAAGAGTAGCACGTTGTAGATCGATTAGCAGCCCGTCGATGCTGCACGCGCCGATCGCATCTCCGCCAAGGTTCTCTGAGATAAGACTGTGAGATTCCGCAGCCGCAGTGGAACACGCAATGGATGCAATTCCGGTGGAGCGGGGGACAGGTGTTCTCCAAATAAGGTGGATAAACGAGATATCTGGAACGAGCCAAGTGGTTACTATTGGAAAGCCCCAGAGCCCCTCGTCTCCCACCCCACCGCCAGCTCGCACTACGGGTCCGCACCGCCGCCAAGGTCCCAGGCAAGTCGTTAGGCGGTCGAGTATACGGCAGACACCGTCTGGCTGCTGGTGACGCTGGTCTCTCTTTGAGCATGTGCTGCGTTATGAGGACCCAGTCTTGCGTGTGCAGCCGAGGCCCCTGGAGATCCCCGTACGTCCACCCCAAAGCGGCCCCCGAGATGATCAGCGGCGAAAGAGGAGCCAAGACTTGGTGCCCACAACTATGTCGAATGCAGCCAGGACTTGGGCACTATCTATCCTGGGGATCAGACGATAGAACAGATGGTGGAACATTAGAGGCTTGAAGCTATCTTCTTCTGGAAGACGGGTACCTATAAAAGTCTGATCAGGCCTATCAGAGCTGCTGTCTCTGGATCGTGGTCAGTGCCAAGTACTTTCTGCAGAAATGGAGAGAGCACATCCACTCCAGTTACTTGCGCAAGCTGCCTCATAATAATGGAGCTCCTAGTTCAACGTTTACCCACAGCATCTCTCAGCGTGGAGTACGGACAGAGTGGTTACTGCTCGATATCCGAACCCCATAATGCGCAGATGCGTTGCTGCATCGCCAGCCGTGAGGGCAACATGATAGAGCCATGGAGGGAAAAGAGACAAAGAGATCCATGTATCCTTTGGAAGACGACAGATGCCTTGACGGGGGAACGACGGGTATCCGGGGGGCAAGCCAGGAGGGTGGCGGTGGAGGGGAAGCCGAGCAGGCGGAGGTCGTCGTCGCACCGGGTCTGGAACAGCCGGTCACGTGAGGCTCCATCTCCCCTCCAGCGATGTCTGGACAGCACGGAGTCAATAATCGCAGACACCGCGTTGGATGCTCGACAAAAACCAGTGCGATGAAATTATTATGTTGGACAGATCACAGCAGAAAACCTCTCATCTCTGTGGCGGCTGGACCAACGGCGCTTAGCGCTCAGTCGTGGTTCGAGTTCTCGAAATGTTCTCGGAGCTTTGTTCTTTTTGTGTGTCTGCCGCCCGGACTCCCTGCCCTCATTACTAATATCCCAGACTGCGATTCCATTGTGGCGCAGATGTCCGGGCGCCTCAGGCGAGCGCGCAGTCTTGCCAGTCCATAGGACATCTGCCTCTGGCAACCTCAGTCCATACCGCCGCAGTCGCGATGCCTGCGGTCCCAGTCAATTGCTGAGGCGATTTTCGCCCACGGCGCTTCGCGGTTGTTCCAGCCTTGGAGATTCATACGCGGAGAGCTTCTGAGCAAAAAAAGCCCCTGCAGCTTTGGCAATCCTGGTTTCAGTGCCCCTCCCCATACCGTGTTGCGGTGAAGCCCCTCCAAGGCACATTAGTACCTACAGGCCAACACCGACTGTTGCTGGTGGATAGATGCGCCGGCCCTCTCAGGCGCCAATTCTTTTGCCTTGTGGATATCGAATTCTGCTTCTCGATGTTAGTCTGAGTCTTAGTTTTCTCTTGATGCGGATCTCCGTTAGCTGCCATGTCGCCGCTAACTTGCAGATATCACCAACCGCGCTTATTCAATTCGTCCAATGCCCGGTCTCAACTCCATTTCCATGACTTTATTAATGGATTCAATTCTCTTGTTGCAGTTTCTCATTGGGCAGGAGTGTTTTTGTCGTCGAGTTTCGTTTACCGATATGGTGCCTGCTCCAAAGTTGCGGCGAATCTGGCTTCATTGTTCGCGTCTTGTCGATATCCATACATGCTCGCGGAAGTTGACAGGACCGCTCTCATGCTCATTGCCACAAGCTGCTAAGAAATCCTGGTAATGGAATATCTCAGCTGCTATAAAAGTTGTGGTGGCAGTGTCATGACAAAGAGGTCGAAGACATCAAAATCGGTGCATGCCAATTGGTGATTGCCGCTGGAAAAACAATTCCAGGCATCCTGTCAGGCAAGTGAAAGGAATGCACATATGTTCCGCATGAGACTCATAGCATGAATCAGGGATCGTATGTTGTTGTGGAATGCCTGCGGAAACTGACGTGTATAGCTGATAAGAACGGTTGTCGTTTGTTAGGGGAAACCACCGAATAACAAATTGTCCTGTTGGGAGATGTGCTTCTCTTAATGGTGCAACAGTAAATAAAAAATGTCTTCAGGACAAAGCACAATTTTGTCTCTCGGGATGCAGCTGCGGATAATTTAAACGGAAAACCCGGGAGAACGTTAGAAACAACGTCTGCCATGATTCGTTTTTCCTGCATTGTTTATCCGAGTTCCTGTTTGGCGATTGGTTAGTGAGAGACATCTCGGCCACGCCGCATACTCCGTACATTGATCGTCCGCATAACCGCCAGCCCTAGCGTTGGCGTTGGTCCCCCCCGTTTTAATTCAGTAGTTGCTCTCAGCCGCCACCCAAGGCTTTTTTTCCATGACGCTTCGAACCCAACTTGTTGTTGGATGATCTAGTTCGAGAGAGATATGTGCTGAAGGGTCCTTGAGATCGTTGCCGAATCTGTTGCTTCCCTGCGAATCATTCTCTGGTCCCCGCTCCCAGCTGCCTAGCTAGCTACCTTTTTGCTCCTAGCAAACTGGTGTTATGTCTTCTGCATACCGGGGGGCACCATGGCCACTTCGTGCAAGCAGAGATACAAGCAATTATATAAAGAGAGCCGTAGGCTAGCTCTGGGAACTTCTATCTCACCACCTCTTGTTGTGATATTAAACAACAGTGTCGTCTGTCTATCCTATCTGTCATATAAACAATGCTTTTTGATGCTTCTTTACAATTAAGTTTGTACCGATCTAGCTGCTAGTGTGACTATCTTAGCAAAGATCGACTCTATTCTCCATACATCCCCACTTTGGTGTATAATATATATATATCTCTGTTGCTTGAAACCCCACCTCTGAACAACCACCAAGGCCGCAAAACAATGTGCTCGATCTACTTCATCAAATACGATTGCGGCTGCGTCATCCAAGAAGGCGACGTCGTCTTCTGCGCAGGAAGAGGCGCGAGTTGCCACGGCGTGAGACGGCAAATACGGAGGCGCGAGGGATACAACTGTCAGGCGCACGGTGGATAGAGTGGGCAATAAGGCCGGTACAGTGTCACCCATTCTTTCCTCGGTGCAGGACGATCGTTTTTCCTGGCCCCTTTGCTGAGACGACATGATAGTAGAAAGCGTCTGCGCGCTGCTTTGCGAATCCGCAAACAGACATCTTTCTGAGGGGAGGAGAGAGGAGCGGCACTTTGTCTTCGACTCGATTCCGCGTTTTATTTATCTATTCGCCAGAGCTTAGTCTCCGAATCCTTGTTGGCCGTCGAAGCGTATTCAGTCCGTCTTTAATTCCGCGCGGATTTGGAATACTTGACAGTGTGGCGGCCTTGTTTGAGCGAGAGATTGACAGATGACTATAAATTTCGGGGGTTTATGATTGTAGCTTCCGGGAACGGAGACGGCGCAGCTTTCTTTATTCTGTTCTTGACACACGCTGATCTGATGATTTTATTCTTGGACGTATAATATTTTTGTTTACCCCACGCAGATCATGGTGTTAACCTAGTAGTGTATGTGACGGCGGAGGGGAGACCTGTGAGAATAAATCCCCCTTTTCCTTCCCTTCTTAAGCTGTAATTTTTCTCAATTGTTTTTCTTCCCTGTTTTACTCTGCGTGACTACGCTCATTTTGGGCTATTCCGCTGTTATCCGTTGTCCATATCTCGGTAGTTCCTATTCAAGTGGTTGTTCCATCTGCATCTAAGCACCATGTCTCCGTCAGAAAAGTGTCCTTAAAAATGGTTCGACGCGAACCTAATGCTGCTATTCTCACTAGTCTTCTTACCTGCATTAAAGGTATGGGGTGCACCATTTAGGTGCCTTGTTGGCAAGCCCGGGCCGCTGCCTTGGCAGCGAGTAATGTCACCATTTACGGGGAAAGAGACTAAAAAAAGACAAAGCCATTGTCCGAAAATTCCCCTCAGCTGTCTCTAGCTCGTCGGTTGCACTTACGGACACTTGACACAAGTCTTCCCAGCCTGTAGTGCGTTCAGGAACTGGTTTGGCTTGTAGTCGATTTTCTTCTGGCGGATGAAGAATGATGGAGAACAAGAAACCCTAGACCGGATGGCATATATTCCACGCATCGTCTTCCCATTGGGTAAAAATCGAAAAATAAAATTCTTTTTTTTTTTTTTTTGAGACAGTCCCTGAGAATGCGTTGGCAGTCCGGAATGAGATTGGATCTGCTGCCCATTCAATATCTTTTGCAAACTACGGGATGACACATCCGCAGCCACTCCCAAATTCCGCGATCGCGGGTGGCGACTGTCGATGGTGAACCGCTGAAGGGCCAGGGATAAGCGATTTCCAGTTATGGAGTAAGTGCCGGGGCGCTGCGCAGGGAGCAAGACAGAGAGGACTGCGATCCAACACTATTGGCAGCAGGAAGAGAAGCCAGAGGCTCGAATGAAAGATACGTACGCAGTAGTCTCTGTCCCATTGGGGATAGCAGTAAGCATGAAGTGTCGGGGTCGCAGAGCCGGCCGCATATGCTCTGTCTAACGCCTCTTTGTGACACATGTCATGCAGAGATGAGGCGCAAAACGGCATATGAGTATTATAAAGATAAGAGTAGATCGAGATCCCGTCATCATAGAACGAGGTGAGCATTAACCGCCTCTACACGGAGAGATTAGATCCTACTCCGTACTTTCTTTCAAATCCCGGAAGGCTCCAAGACAACGAAGAAAGCCGACAACAGAGGCATATTGTATCCACCAGCCACTCGAGGCTCGTGTGGTTAGCCAATGGTACATCTGAGACATTATAAGAGTGTGATAGGGTCAAAAAGAGCTGAGAAGACCGAAAGAGATGCATGGCTGCATCTGGAAAATCATTGGCGAAGATAATCGCTCCGCTCAATCTCAGAGCCACTCAAAAGGAAAAACGAGCGGTCTTCTTAGGATATTGTTTCGAAGAGAATGCTGGTCTAGCCAGGTGCCCCCGGCCAGGTCTTTCAGCGTTTCCCTGTTCTGATAATGTTAACTCGCGATGAGAGCCGGCGTGACTCCTAGTTGTGTCATAGCTTGTACTCCAAAGGCGGGACCAAAAGTGATAGGGTCTTGGGTTCACTGCAAGCAAGGAATAGTTTGCAATAACTTGGGGAAGGACCCGGTGACTGCTCATATAGACAGGGAAGCAAGAGATCTCGAGCTGGGCTTCGAACGCAGGAGTGGGGATTTGAGTTTCACCAGTTCTTGAGGCTGCACAAACCGCGGAAATCTTCTTGCCCGGTAATAGCTCATAAGTACTCCGTACTTTCGCGGGTGAACAGTCCTCGACTAGTGAAGCATTAGTAGGGTCAATACAATTGGCGCCAAGCTAGACGCTCGCTACAGGATCTGCAACAGTGCTGTCATTGTCAATCAGTGTGGAAGGAAGGAGCGATTGGTGACAAGACAGACAGCAGGCCGGTTAAATTGAGAGACCATTATGCCCTGCATAAGTTTCCATATCACAACATAATCATCTGATGCCAATGTTACCAGGGGAGACATGGAAGAAAATGTGCAATTTGGTGGCAAAAATGAAATGGGGACTTCAACGCTGCCTAGAATAATTGAATCCGAAAAAGATTGCTGCCAAACCTAGACGAGTTTGGCCTACCCCGAATTACCATCTTTGATCGTTTTGTTGGTGAGAGCTTGGCCCGATGAGGCATGACGGAGTGACGCTCAATTGGGGAAAGACAATCTGGGAGAGCAAAAAAGATGGTAGCAGAACAGATATAGGAAACGGAAGCTTAACTTCATTATCATAGAGCTGAATATCTCACAGAGGTCCCCGTCTTGTCACAACAAGTCTCTGACATATTCAACGGTAGGACCTCGTCCAATTGCAACCATCAGACGTGGTAAACCCCGAGTTGAGGTACCCGCATATACCTGTCATTTGTGGCGGCAGGACTCAGCGGTTGGGCATCGACCAAGTACAGTACCTTTGACTGCGGAGGTACGGCGCAGGGCTGCACAACCGTTATCCGGGTAGAGCTTGGGCATCTTGTCACGGACAAGCTCCCATGCTGCAGGACCATAGTCTAGCGCACTTGTCACCTTGAAGCGCACTCGCCTCCCCGGTGAAGCGCTCGAACCAATAATCAATGTGGGAGATTATGATGATGTTGGTTCTAAAGCGCAGATAGCCCTGGGAATGGTCCGGAAAACAGAGGCTCCAGGCTACTAACCTAAGGCTAAAATAGGTTATTTGAGCAGAGCTCAAAAAAAGAGGACAAAATCCCGATTAAAAGGCCATGGAATAACCCGGGAGCTATTCCATTGGCTCATTGAGCGGCGGTGCGCGGTGCAGAGGCGCCAAACGCGCGGCGCGAAGGTGACGGTAACATGGGTAGCTCGTAGAGAGGTAGACACAAGTATGAGCGGTCACAAGAAGAAGAAAAGACGGCGCAATATACCCTTGCATGGCATGCAGATAGCTGGTGAAGAAGCGGTGATGCCGTCAGGGGATGTCGACGACGTTGGCCTAGTTAGGTAAGAAGCTTGCCTTCTCTATCGGGAAAGGCCAACCACGTGATTGCGAGCTGCCCGGTCCGGCCGATGAGCTTCGCTGTGAACCTCTTCGAGCTCTCCGTCTTCTTTCTCACGATCCGTTTCTTTTCCCGCCTTCTTCAGTCTCAAGTCTCCAGCCAGAGGATTACCACGCTGCTGTGCACATGTGATGTCCATAGACGTCGACTGGGAGAGGGCCACCTCTGGACCTGACGGTGAGGCTCTTGCGGAGCGCATCCGCTCTTTCATCCATGACAAGTTCCAGAAGGTGGCTCTCCCTCGATTCATCCGCTCCGTCGAGGTCCACTCCTTCGACTTTGGGACTGTAGCTCCCGAGCTCGAGATCAAAGACTTCTGTGACCCGTTCGAGGACTTTTACGAAGAGGACGAAGATGATGAGGTGTCGGACGCTTCGGAGGAGCTTCCTCCAGACCAGCGGAACCAGTGGCATGCGGCGGGCCATCCGGACATCGGCTCTCGTAGCTTTCGAGAGGACATGGCAGTGAACGCTGAATATGCACATCCATCGGGCCCCCGGTTCGGGGAACATCTGAACCCTCACTTTCCGCCCCGAGTCGGCACGCCAGGCATTCCGGGAGGGACCTCGACTTTGGGCTATCATCTCATGGGGCTGGGTGGACTGTCGGGAACACAGACCCCCCTTGCCGCCGTGGCAGGAGGTACATCTTTCGCAAACGGCTGGTCAGACTCCGCGAGAGATCCCCGGACGGGATCCCGATTGAACAGACCCCACGGCACCGGCGAGACGATGCCGCAGCACCGACGCCCAGAAGCCGAAGCTGACAGCAGTTCACCCTCCCGTCCCTCCACGGCAAATACCATCCCCTCACGTCCCTCCCTCGGCCAGAGCGGTTCCTGCGGTGACCCCTCGACCTCAAGCGGCGCCAGCAGCGACTCCTCCGCTCCCCTCCACACACATCCCGAGAGCCACGCGCAATTGGACGACGACCCTTCCTCCGCCGCACACCGTCCCCTTCCGCCCCGGCGCATGCGCGAGCGCCGACCCGAGGACTTCCAGGTCGTCTGCCGCGTCAAGTACGCGGGGGACGTCAAACTCTCGCTGACCGCGGAGATCCTGCTCGACTACCCGATGCCCAGCTTCGTCGGGCTGCCTCTGAAACTGACCATCACGGGCCTCACCTTCGACGGGGTCGCCGTCATCGCGTACATCCGGAAGCGGGCGCACTTCTGCTTCCTCTCCCCCGAGGACGCGGACGCCCTGATCGGGTCGGATCAGCAGGAAGAGAACACCGCCACTACCACCACTGATCGGCGTCCACGCTCAAGCGGGAACGCGGCGTCGTCGTCATCGAGGAGACGGGTCGGTAGCCTGCTGCAGGAGATCAGGGTTGACAGCGAGATCGGCCGCAAGGAGAACGGGAAGCAGGTCCTGAAGAACGTGGGCAAAGTCGAGCGGTTCGTGCTCGAGCAAGTGCGCCGGATCTTTGAGGAAGAGTTCGTCTTTCCCAGCTTCTGGACGTTCCTTCTCTGAATCTGAAAGATCCTGGGCATGGGCACATGAAGCTTTGAGAAAGGAAATGTCATGCATGACACAGTCTGATCTCTGACCACTCTTATTGTGTATTATCATGGTCTTTACGAGTTCATGAGGTGATGTTTCGCTTATATCAGATGTATTTCTACAATAATATGTCATTCATGAATAAGTTGTCCATAGAAAAAGGGTCTCCGAGCTGGTACTGTAATAAATAGAACAGGATATAATAGAATCGAGCATCAGCGCCGGTTGCAATTGATGGCATCCGTCGGGAAAGTACCAGAATGCACCCTATCACTGTTCCATAATCGTTACATACATCAGAAACAGAAACAGAATCGCTTATTTGTTCGAAAAGTCAATTGGATACCGTAAGATGAGCAGAGCTTTTTCTTTTTTCCCCACCTGTGTCCTGCCGATCATCTCTACCACGCGTATCGAGAGCCAATAATCATAGTCGTGGGAATGGTATCCGAACTAGAGAGAGAGTCCGTTTTGTTTAATTGAAGAACATGTCTGACTGACTGGCCGGAGGCCTCGAACGGATATATCACGTCGAGTCTCGAGATAGTCATTAAAACATGCTAGGACATCCCACAAACTAACCCTACGGTACGTGAAACCGACAAAAAGGACGGGGTTTACCGATCCTTCTTCGGCGTGTTGTCAGCATCCTTGGCGGCCAGCTGGTCGCCCAGGTTGTTGTACTCTCGGGCCAGACCGGCGGCCTGCTTCTTCAGGATCTCAATGTCGCGCTCCTTTGCCTCGAGCTCCTTCTTCAGGCGGCCGATCTCGCCCATGTCTCCCGCGGCCGCGAGGCGGGCCGAGTCCTTACCGCCGGCCTTGCCCTCGAGCTGCTTGACCTTGTCCTCGAGGCGGAGGACCTCCAGAATCATGACGTAGGTGCGGTTGAGGATCAGGGAGAGGAAAAGCGTGAAGCCGCAGAGGTACATGTTGCGCTGGGAGTAGAACTTGCGGGCCTGGACCTCCATGCGATCGGTGCCTAGTGCGGCGGCTCTGCGGCTTGCGAATGGGAACTTGTTAGAACCGGAATTTTCTTTTGCCAGACCATTGGGGTGATGGAGATTGGGGGGATAGAGTAGAGTAGGTATACTAACCCCATTGTGGTACCCTCCTTGCCATAAGCGGCCAGCTCAAGCTGCACGCGGTAGACCCGGTTCACGCTGTCGATGAAGAGGATGAGGATGAAGATGAATGTGATCTGTAAAGTTTCATTAAAATCCCTTTGTTTTAGAAAATGGATTCGCTGGGTCGAATGGTATAGAGAGCCACCAACCTTCAAGCCATACTGCAACTTCGCTATCACGGGGCTCTCCGAGATGAAGGTAAACAGTTTCCGTTTAATGGTGAAGGGAAGAGGGATGATGAGGCCCATGAAGACCGCCATCTCCAACACGAGTAGGAAGAATACCTGTTGAGAAAAGAAAAGACGCATCAGTTATGATTGCTCGCTTGACACTACTTGGAGTGGTGAGACGCTGCAGAATTCTCCTCTCAATAACGCATCGGGCAGTTTGCCTCAACAGCTTCGAGGAGCAATGCGGTATCCCAATGGACATGACAACAGAACCCATTAGCACTTACAAGGCTGTAATACAGCGTCATTGTGCCTAGCTGAATGTTCAACAGTTATCAAAAGCAGGAAGTAGAAGTGATGTTGCAGCCTGGTTGAGCTCCGAAGAAAGCTTGACCACGTTGCCTGATCGCGAACTTCAGGATAAAAGAAACTCCCAAGTAGTTCGTGGGAGACCGCAGACCCGTCACAGACTGCTCAACAGAGAGCAGGTCGGGGAATCCAGTGGCAGGAAGCACGAGGTTGTGCACGCGGACGGGATGAGGTGGTCTTTTCAGGCCAGCTCCCGCAAGACGTCATCACGGGTCGAGATCTGGGATACGCACGTGACCCGAGCTGCCCTACGGATGCGGGCCGGGCCCGATGTGCTTTAGCCGTACTCCAGACCTTGGGCCCTCCCGTGGGACAGGCTGTTAATATTAGACAATCTACTGGCCGAACGTGTACTTTTTTTTAATACCAGCTATATATACAATTTTTGTTGTTTTTAGACATCAAAGACGGTTGCTTCATCCAAGCTGGAGAAGGTCTCTAGATAGGCATCTATGATAACCGTCCTTTTCATCCCTCGACCTCATAGGCGTTGGACTTGTGCTTGGGCTCGAACTTGAAATCCTTGTGAACAGGACCAAGGAACATTTCCCTGTGGAAGTGAAAGTCGTTAAAAGCTATTCCCATGTATCTGGAAAATGGAATGCACTTACGTGATCTTAATCCAGTCCTTATAGTTGTCGCTGGCCAGGAGAGTTTCCAACTCGTTTCTGCCTCTGTAGGCAGGGGGCCGGTCTTGAATGTTTGGAGGTAGATACTCCAGCAATCCTACCGGGATATAACGGTGGGTAAAACTCAGCCATTCCAGCAAGAACCGTCGGGTAGTCCCGACACCTTGCTCGTCCGAACCCCAGGCCTCAAGACCGTACCTGGCAAACTTCTCCACAAGCGACAGTCGCTCCGACGCAGACTTGTCCAGGTACTGACCAGCCTGGATCTCTTCAAAGATCCAGGGCTTTATCAGCGCTCCTCGAGCCACCATGACAGAGTCGACATTGGCGTTCTGGATGTGGTTGTAGTAGTCCTCGTGGGAGTAGCAGTCCCCGTTTCCGATGAAGTAAATTTTCCCACCAGGAGGCTGATTCCTCTCATCCGGCTCGCGTATTGTGTCGGTGACCTCATCCATCTTCTCGCTGAGCCTCTTGACGAGAGCCGCACATTCGGAGATATATCCCCAGTCAGCTTTCCTCGAGTACCGCTGTTGCCTGCTGCGTCCGTGGAGGGTGATGGCAGCGACACCTGGAGGTCCAACGCCAAGCATACTCGACTCATAGCCTCCCAGAGTTAGTCGTTCTGCGAGCTTCAGAGCAGTTGGAGCGTTGTCTTTCGTTCCCATCCGGATCTTAACGGTGATAGGAACCTCGTCAGAGACAGCGTTCATGCCGCGCACGATCTTCTCCAGCTTGGATGGGTGGTCAAGCAAGGCGGATCCGGCTCCTTCTCGGTAGACCAGGTCTATCGGACAGCCGCAGTTCAGATCAATGACACGGAGACCGGGGCAGAGTCTCGTCAACACCTCCGTAGCCTTCAGCGCCTGCCACGGCTTGTTCGCCGCAATCTGCGCACCGAACTTGAAGTCCTTCGAGTTGTCGTAGCCCTTTACCACAGTGCCTTTTGGAGAAACCGTCGGGGGAAGCATCTCCGACTCATGGGCCTTCATCAGCGCCCACTCTGACTTGGAACCCTGGATCAGCGGCATGCTCATTGCCATTTCAGAATACGTAAACTGTGCGCCGAGTTCGATACACAGCCTCCTGAAAGGCAGATTCCCCTGAGTAGTAAGTGGTGCCAGGACTGGAGTTTCTGGACCAAAATATATACGTCTCTTCTCGGATGGCAGGAAAGGCGGCTCTGTGAACTGAGCTCTGTGCTCCTCCCTCTGCTCTTTAGTGTCGCCATTTTCCTCACCGGCCGCCGGCGCAGCTTCAGCGTCTTGCTCGTCTTTGTAGCGTCCATGAACACTCTTCTCCAGTTCCTTGGACGTCTTGTCGATCCAGGCCGTGAAAGCATCGGCTTTGGGAGTTTGAGTCCTCCTTTTCGTGAGCGCCATCTTGTCCTCCACAGAGACGACATTGACGATACCCTCTTCATTGGCACCCGCAACAGACGGCTTGGCCTTGGCCTTGCGCTCCTCGTCCTCCACCAGGACCAGCTCCCGTCTGCCATCCTCCGTCTCCCTCTCAGTCATGTGAGAGCCGACGAAACGGCATTTCCACCCGGATGGGCATTTTCCCCGGGCCTCCCAGACAGGGCAGACGCCATTGAAGGTCTTCAGGTCCTCGCGCTTGTACTCATTCAAGTATTTCCGTAGGTCATGCTCGAATTTGCAGCTGTCGCCAAACGAGCACTCCGCGGGGGAGAACTCGGGATGGAACATCCTCGTCGGACAGAGAGCCTTCTCATCCTGCGACCTGCCAAACTTGCGTCCCGTGTTCTGACCGCCGTGCTTCTCCCTCTTCTTCACCTTCTTCTTGCTATCATCCTCGCGCTCCTCGTGGGAGACTGCCTCGGCGACATCGTCATCGTGGGCCGCTTGCAGAGCTGCCTGCTTGCTTCCAGGCGGGAAGACGAGATACCTGATATGCGGCGATCAGTACGACGGTCAAAGGCGACATGGATTCTACGGGGCATGAAACATACTCAGCCTTAATTGGAGCCGTGCCTTTCGGCCTCTCTGGGGCGCCATTCGCGGCCTGCCCGTCAGCAGTTGGGGCTTCATCCAGTCGTGCCCTTTTCGCGGGCGGCGCCTCTGAGACATCCGCAGCCGTATCTCCGTTGGAGATACCGTGCTTGGCAGCGGCTGCGTCGCTGCTGGGCGCAGCATTGTCCACCTTGGAGGAATGTTCCTCCATCTGAGTCTCTGCGGGAGCCATGATCGCGACGGCCCCTGCTGCCGTTGCAACGCCTTGTTCGCCGGCCGCAGCTGCTCTGACGGACACGCTCCTATCCTTGGCGCGAGTCTGGCCGTGGCGCAAACACCATGCCCGGCAGGATTATTGAGTCGCAGAGCTGGGTACCAGGTCGTCGCTTCGCCATCCAGATTGACGCAAAAGCCCACAGAGCTGCAAAAGTGGCCGGCCAATAGGAGGGGTGGCGCCGGCGGCACGTTTGCAGCGTTTGCATGGTGCAGCACACCTTCCGAATCTGGGCGGAGGGAGGCGCGCCTGCCCAGGCTGGCCAGCGCTGCCGGCTGATGAGTCGGGCCGACGCGTGGGCGGTCAGTGAACGTTGCCGCCGCACGCGCCCACGGCCGGTGGGGACGCGGCCGAGCTAGAAGCGATGGAAAACCTTCTGGAAGCCATCTTTGCCTCGTGGCAGCCCAGGCGTCCAGCACTGCGGACAGCCTTACCCACTGGGCCACTGCTCCGCCGCTCCGGACTCCAGTCCTCGGACCTCACGAGTGACGAGTCACTTGCACGATGTCGCCGCTGGAAATCGTCACCAAATCTGGAAAAAGGGCCAGCCAGCCCAGGTACCGATCCAAGTCCCAGCCTGCCGGGGACACTACTCGGTAGTGCCCCGAGCCTGTGACCCGTACAGCCTTCCTGCGTGAATTGCTCAGGAGTCAAGCGTACCGGGCTGCCGCCGTACGCCAGTCTGTGCCTTCTTTTCACGTAATAGCATGGGATACGCATTCGACTACATCGGTGAGGCGATCTACTGTGTAATTGATCAGCTGGGTGGATTCTCTGGGGTCTGCTTGCCATCACAGTCTGACAGGAATCTCCCTATCATGTTATGAAGTAGTCTGGAGAGATGGTAAACACGGATTACTGCCTAGGAAGTCGGGAGCGGCAGGCCACAGAAATTGAAGACACGGTGGAGGTGGAGAAAGCCGCTCAGCCTGTCAGGTTGTCTATTTCATCTATTCTCGCGAGTTGAGCATCCAGATTCAACCCGACAGCGGGTCAGTCATCAGTTTAATTCGTCCGGCTCCTCGAATAACGCTCCGTACTCCATTTCAAAGCCTTGGAAACTTCCGATGTTACCTTTTCCCCTCCCTCTTCTTTCGGAGAGCCTGAAAGTAGCAGACGTTGAATGCGGAGAAGCTTCTGTCGCTTTCCCATGTATAGTAGTAGTACATTAGCTACATCACACTTAGACATTTTGGGCTGTTGTTGCGTTCTTGAGTTCGTTTATTTTTTTTTCCCCCGCCCCTTTGGAACACTCTCGTCGACTAATTCACGTCATTTACGTAGTGAAACGCCAACCCGTCCCTTGCAGCCGCAGGGCGGTTACTGCGTACTGTACTGCGCAACTGGAATCCGGTGACGTAATTATGCTGTGGTAAGGAAGCCATGGCCAAAGCAATCGGTACTAATCGAATTGATATACCTAAGCACTGCAGCCAAGGAGGGGCTGGAGAGCTTGGACACTCTGTGCACTGTGCACTGTCCAGGTATACGGGCATGCCTACCGCTTGCGGGAAACACGAAGAGCATAAATATGCCATCAAGTGTAAACAAATTTCGATCATCGATAGGCTGCTGAGAAATCGTGGAATCAGGCTTTGCTTTTCCAGGTCTAGTGCGGGCGTGCCTAGTAGTGATTTAGTAAAGGCGGATGGATCCATCGGACTCTAGCCAAGCCCGCTTGGCGAGAAATTGAAGGCCCACCACCGAGCCATTTTACCGTGTTCCTGACACTGCATCCTCAGAAAGAGGTTCGACTCTTACCACGTCCACAGTAAATAATAATTATTTTGCGTAGTAGCAGCAGTAGTGCTACTGCGTAGTGCGGGACAGCAGAGATACTCAAAAGTACCGCGTACGTACGGAGTGGTTGGCAGTGGTTCTGGCGAGCAACCACAAGCTGCACTCCACGTGCGGCACCAACCTACGCATGCTTCGTATCGAATCAAAGACCGAGCACAGCTTCAGGATGCGGTCATCGTGCATGCAGGTGCGGCGGCCAGACCGAAGGACGCTTCTCCCGTGTTTCTAGCGCCGAAGTTAACTCCGTGGCCGGATGAACAACACACAACGTCGAAGGCGGTGGACGAGACATCCGTGGTGGAAGGTTAATTCGGACACAGGAGCAGTGTTAATAGTAATAACTCAAGCTTTCTGGGCGCACACATGGATAATCAACCCGGAGTAAAAATGATCGAGATGGCAGTGCCCCGTAGGAGCAGCAGGACTGACGGAGCGCTGTAAACAAAACGTCGCTCTCAGTTGATATAATGCTGCGTATTGCCCCGGGCCTGCGCAATTGGACATTGTACAGTACAGAGTCGAGACTACGGAGGAATCGACAAAGGCGCGGTGAATTGCCAAAGTCCAGCAAACTCAACTCCGTGGCATTGGATGGATCCACATGAGTATCGAGGGGTGTTCCGTACTACTGCATAGATCCATGCAATTGCAGACAGGAAACTTCAACCGATGTTTGACCTGGGGCGATCTTACAGCCCTACTCCTAGGTCTCTGGTACGAAAGTCGACCAGTAGTGGGCAAGAGACGCAGTGCCTAGCTTCGTATGCGTTGTCACATGTTGTTGAATAATACGAGGACTCATTGGCGGTGAGTAGGTATAGCGGCCGTCCATTATTATCAACAGCAACAAGGCTGGTCAGGTAAGCTGTCCAACATGTTCAAGTGGAGTAGTAAGCGCTGGAGTAACGTTTGACCGGTCTCAGATAGGCGGAGGTGGACTTTCAGAGTGGCCAAGGCAAGCCTAGCAAGGCAGGGATGGCCCTGGTGGCCTGGTCGCAGGCCTCGAATCCAGATTCTTGGGAAAGGGAGCTGGACCGTGTGCCAGATAGCGTCCATGGGTCGAAGTGTTAAGACGAGTCACGGCGATGGCATGTGGGCTCGCATGGCCCGCTGGTAGGGTTTATGAGATTAATGCCGGCAGAACACGGCAGACGAGGGTCCCCGTGCCAGGACACCAGAGAGACTGGCAACCAGGGATTCACAGATGGTCGCCACGGAATCTCCTCCGCTGGATCGGACATGCTGTGCTGCGTCCAGCTGTCCAGATGCAACGATGCCATGATCTCGAAAATCGGACGGTGATCACCTGGTTAACTGCAGGAGAGTTGGCTGGATCTGACAGATCTGCCGAAGAGTGGACGTATCGCGCTGGATCGACCGCAGCATGCAGCGTCACGGCGTACGGTAATTACGGGTAATGGTACGCGTCGCGCCCCCTCACTGGCCCGAGCGAGTCGCCCCTGGGGCCTCTGCGCTCCCGCCGCCGTCAACGCCGCCATCGCGTCCTCCATCGCTTCATCCATCTCCAGGCCTCGCCGGCCCATCCCCGCTGGACCGCAGGCGGTCTCAGGTCGAACCGCAGGAAGCGAGGTCGCATCCACGGCCGCCCTCCTCTGCCCGGAAGACCGTGGATCGCCCGGCTCTCAAGCTTCAGCCTTCGGGCGTCGCGGGTCAAACGGTTCCCGTACCGTCCACACTGTGTAGTTACGTCCAGCGCCGGTATTATTACCCTGCCTTTACCCAGACCGGAACCAGATCCCCTCGGGTCTTCCCATCCTCTCCCATCCTGCCACCCCGAGCGCTGTCGTCGTCTGCGCTGTGCGGTGCAGCACGCATCTCCCATCTTTCTCCTCTTTTATGGCGTGTCCTGTTGTCGTTGTGTGTGGTGTTCTGTTGCTCTCGTTGTTGTCGCAACACTACTGCGTCCGCCACCGCCCGCCCGGACTCGCGACGCCTCGGCTGCCCTAAAGCGGGAAGAAGACGTCGAGGCTCGATCTGCTGTGTAATCCCGCCCCAACCGCCATCAAGGGCCATCTTCATGATCGACTCCTCAGAGTCGCAGACACCTCCTCCCCTTCATTATTATCATTCGCCCTCGAACAGTGATCACGATCGCTTCTCTTCCCGTGAATCCACCCCCATCAGCACCCCCCTCGGCTTTGGCGTGCCCTCTTCGCGCACACCGAAGAGGGAAAAGCGCCGCGATCTTTCCTGGCATCGCAAGCCGGCCGACGCGGGCAATCGCACATCATACTTCGACCCTGAGCTCTTCGAGTCGGACCTTGACGAGGATCACAGATTCCCTCTCTTCCCCTCATCGCCTCCCGGTTCCTCCAAGATGACCGGCGCAGCCGCTCCCATCGACATCGCCACTCGTCAGGCGTCCGTCTCTCCTCCGGGCCAGCAGGCCTCGAATCTGACCTCTGCTCTGCAGAAGGCTGGCAGTGGAGAGCGCGCTGGCAATGTCTCGAGCCCCAACGGGACCAGTGGCAGCATGTTCAAGTCCCCCACGGCCCGCAAAGACTCCTTCGGCGCAAGCATGACGCAGTGGGGGAATGGGACCAAACCCATCTCAGTCTCGGGCTCAAACCGCGAGAAACCCCATCGAGAGTCACTCGCTGGGAGCTTGGTGGGTGGAATGAGCTGGGGTGGCATCTCTGTCGGGAGCTGGATACGGGATGAGTATGTATTCCCCTTCAATGCCCGCGTCTATCCAAGTGCGTAAATACCATGGAGAAATGACCAGGGGCTGACTGCCTTTGCAGTATAATCATGACGGGAACGTCTCCCTTCACCTTTCAGTCTCCGTCATTTCACTCCTCGTCGTACTTGCCGAAGCTTGAAGCGAACTTCATGCGCGATTTCTCGTGCTGCGGCGTGACGCTCCCTACACTTCATGATTTACTACAGCACTATGAGGAATCTCATGCTCAGAAATCGTCGCATCAAGGGCATCGCCCGAGCCAAGCCGATCACAGAGCTGCTCTCGCAGCGGCTGCGGCGCAGCATCACAATCAACACTCAGCTATGGGTCATGGTCGTGGGATGCAGCCCGAGCGGTCAGACAGCCAGAGAAAGCTGGCCCAGAACCAGTCTGCTCAGCACTCACAGCAAAACGTGGCCTCTGATCTTGACACGATTGATGACATGGAATTGGATGACGCTATGGGGGTGACAGATGGGGCATCCTCCCAGATGTTCTCATCCCAACGGGATGCTTCGCAGGGAGGATTCGGTCAGCAGAACCAGCGAGTCCCGCCACTAAACATGAACATGCTTCAGGGCCACCAGGGGCTAAGGGGCTCGCAGCCGGGTACGCCGATTGCCTCTGGACGCTCGCTTCCTCTGCAGAACAACCCGACCGTGTCTTCCGTCAATACCCCGACGCTCATGGCAAACCCTCTACAGAAACAGTTCCGTAACACTCCAGACTCGTCTGGCCCCGGTACCCCTGCTGAACTTGAGGAAAGCGTGATCGGTGGTCTCGGAGACCTGTCCATGCAAAACAACAGCACGATGCAAAACCAGACACACCTCTCTGGATTCGGTAATAATAATGATATGGTGGACCTCTGCATTGATGAGCCCGCCAAACGTCTGTTCAGCCCGAATGGGGGTTTCCAGACCGCGTCGCAATACGCGCACTTTAAACTTGCGAACGCTCAGTATGGACCCAACAGTGAGATCGCGCGACGTATTCGGGAGCAACAGCTGCTTGCTGGTGTTCCTGATACGTCCGCCATTCTTCCGAACGAAGAGCCAAAGCCGTTCAGATGTCCTGTTATCGGCTGCGAAAAGGCTTACAAGAATCAGAATGGTCTGAAATACCACAAAGCGGTAAGTAACTTGCTTCAAAGCAGTATTCCTGGGTTATGTGTCAACACCTAACACGGCCACAGCACGGTCATAACAACCAGCAATTACATGATAATGCCGATGGCACCTTCTCGATTGTCAATCCCGAAACATCAACCCCGTATCCTGGCACGCTCGGCATGGAGAAAGAGAAGCCATACCGGTGCGAGGTTTGTGGCAAACGCTACAAGAACCTCAATGGACTCAAATATCACAAGGCACACTCCCCGCCATGCAACCCGGACCTTCAGCTTGCTGCTGGTCGGAATCTAAATGTCGGTGGGGTCATGCAAGGTCAAAACATCAACGTTGCCGGAGCTGGTCTCCCCGGTATCGGCGAAGAGGGGCTTCTGTGAACTGCCTTTCTTTGGATACGTCTATACCGTTACCTTTGCTTGTTAATTGACCTGACTCTGCTGCCGGAACATGGAATTTCCGACGACTACCACGGAACTTTCACTCCACATACGATTTAATGACCGGATTGGCGGTTTGGAGTTGGTTGGAATACCCAATCAGATGGCGCTGGACATCGTTTGCACGTGAGCAACGATTCATCCGCCCTGGTGATAGATCTATCCCTTTTCGAGATCTTTCGCTCGCCATTTGATTCTATTGCGGATAAAGCCAGCAGCACAGTTTCCCGTCTTTCTCAGGTTCGCCTTTAATCACTCGAGATTCCCGAGCTCCTGAGGGCTTCTGTTTGCACAGTGTTTTGTTTTATATTCCCCATTTTCGAATGTGCTTTGTCTGTTTTACTGCCTCTCCAGTCTCATTGTGTACATCCATGTTTCTGGTCCCAGGCTCCTCCTGTGCTGTGTGACGGACAGTCTGGGTCTGGGATAGGCTTTGAACATCATGGGAAAATGTGTCCGTCAGAATGACTGTACGACACTGGCGCATAAATTGAGCTGGATCAGTCCGGGTGGGCTTGGACGCTGGCGGCTCACTTCTGTTCTGTTCTGATATCTGGGTTCGGTGTTCTATGTTTCCTTTCCAGCGGGTCGTCTATCACGGGGGCTCGGAAAAAAAAGGGAAAAGAAAAATCGGTGCTCCGGCGTGTCTTTTTCTCTGTAGATAGACTCTTTTGCTGTCTCATGTCTATGTTCCTGTTTTGGTCTCATACCTCTGTCCGCACGGTGCGCTAATTGGAGAGATCTGGCGATGTTTCTTTTTGCTTTGATAGCTGTCGGTTACTTTTCTCTGTCTCATAGATTGTTTCGAGTTCTTTTTTTCTGCTCCTGTGATTATGTTTCTAGCTACGCAGCTTCTGAAAACAAAGTGGTTATTCATCACTGCTTTCTCTTTCCTCGCCTGAAGTTCCTGGCGCTTTAAAGCTCTCTTAAAGCTACGGGAACCACACAAGCAGTCTAAGTCTTGGACCTTATATAGTAGGAACCGTCAGTAGAATAAGAACGAGGCGGTCGACACAATCCCAATTCGGAAAGAGAGAACTGGTGACGTCGATATCTCCGTGAGGGCTTCGATGCCATTATCATATCAGCAGTCTAGGTCCAGGTTGGTTCCCGCCAGTGCGTTCATCACTCCTTCTTGGTCCCTTATCACTTATCAGCCCGGCTGCTGCTCCACAGCTGGCTGCCATCCTCCTCTGCCGCTCTGCGGATATCAACTAGATTAGATTTACTCCGTACTCCGTACGTACAGTACGGATGGATAGATAGATAGATATGTCATTAATCCCTATCGTCTTCCCTTGAATTACAAGTTGCCTCGATTACCGATCGGATTTTTTTTGCTAAAAACTTGTATCCCACATGTAATTTGGTTAGGTTAAGAGGGTGATTTACTTGTACTGTTTGTTACAGTCTCGCTGTGCTGTGAAAACTGCTGGATCTGTATCCATGTACTGTAGATAAAATAAATAGCACCTACTTATACCTATACCTATAACCTGTACCTATCGCGTCGGTAGATTAGATCGGCTATCTTTCCGTTATTCGGTTCCGTCCGAGTTCTTCCCGTCTTCTCGCTGAGGAAAGTGGTCGGTACCTAGGTAGGTATCGTACCAGGTATCTATCTATGGGCCTTAGCTTAGCTATTGGTATGTCCATAAGGAAAGACGGATCTGGCAATTGGAAGCAGTGGCCCTGAGAAATGGCATTTCACTACCTTCCTACAGGCGTAGTATGTACTGTACACCTTTCATTTCCGTATGTGTTTGACTTTGCTTTATCCATTTTCCCAGCTTTGATGATGATGCCGGGCCGGGCCGGGTCGGATCGGGCCGCAGAAATGATATATGTATGTACTGTACCTACTATGCATCTCCTGCTGTACAGAAACGGGAAGATAAGATAGGATTGGCCCGAGATCCAAGCACCTATCTAATGATATTTCTCAGACTTAGCGGGATTAATTATGCACTTTCCTCAACACTGATACTCTTATTATACGATTCAAGCTCGGAGGGAAATGGAATGTTGGTATAAACATAAACAGCTTGGGGAACTTTATTATTATTATCATCCAAGGCCATCCAACTAAACGCAACTCAGCATTATCCTCTATCAACTCCATGCAGAGGACCCAAGTCTGCCTGAAAGCGTGGGTTGAGAGTGGGCTGGTTGTGCGTGACCTAGGTCTGAGGGGAAGAGATTGAGACGGTTAGGTAGGTAGTCTGGATGAAGCGGTTGAGAAGGGGCATCTGTATTGGAGGTAAAAAAAGGGGAAAGAGAAAGGGAACGGGAATGAGAATAGCGTGACTGGCTATTAGATTCAAGTGCGGTCTACGATGGAGGCACCAGAATGACCCGAGGAAAGGACGTGATCACTTGATCTCATATCCTAGATCTCAAATTGTTACTTAATTACTCTATGCAAGTGCAGTGCAGATACTGTACGTAGAAAGATACAGTACACACGTGATCAAACACATTAATATGATAGAACATTTTACGAAGTTGGGGTTTGATCGTTCTGCAAGTTTTACTCCGGATGCCATAGGCATAGTTGAGGCTCAGGTTCCGGTGTAGATGTTTCGTTTCACTCGTGAAACCTCGGGTATCTAGTAACGGATATTGATGACGGACTTTCTGGATGAGATTCCTGTGGCTGGATTCTGTTGCCTTTGAACACTCTGGATGTATTATTTCAAATACAACTATTTTCGGTTTTAAATCATTTCTACTACCACTATTACTACTACTATCAGACTGACAGGTCTCATTAAGGTATTAGATATTTCAACCATGCAGGGGCCAGTATGCATGGAGACTAATTCATTAATGATGCGACGCAAGTCAATCCCATCTTGGGCATTATTGACTAGCACCAATATCACCTGGAAACAACATGATATTGGATGACATGAAGTACAGTGATAGGAAGCATCATGCAGTGCCAGTCTGAAAATCAAGTCGGGAACCCTGAAAATCGACCCTTGAGGTCTATGTCCCGCCCTTATCCTGCTTCTGATGGAACTCCGATTCGGTTCACGTACGAGAAGTCAGCCAGAGATGCATCTCTGTCTAACTGACTGGCCAAGTAGTGATCCGCGTAGGAACGCAAAAGGCCATGTTTAAGCGAGCTTAAGAGTAGGGAAGATGCAGTCCATCCGGGGTCCAGCAACATGAGCGAGAACAAAGTCTCGACTCAACGATGCCATCAGCTCTACCGGTCTCTGTTTCGCACCTCCTTCGCTCCTTGTGGTTTCCAATCTGGTCTGGGTGGCAGGTGAAGCCGAAGTGTATCGTATTATCAGATAACGTAATCGGACACCGAGCCGGACAGCAAACCCACTCATCAACGCCAATATATTGAAAAACTAGATATCTAACAGCACTGCCCAAAATCGAAGCTATATTAGGACAGACAGATGTATCTGCATGTCTCTGGCAGAAAACAGGATCCATCTATACATGCAGGATCTGTCAGTGACGACACTACATCTTATTCCCCAAATTTTCCCAGGGCAACTTGCAAATCTCCTTAGCTATGTATGTATGTATGTATCTATCTATCTATGTCATGTGCTTGATTACGTACTACTACGCCAAGCATCGAGCGAAATAATAACCCTCAGGTATCAATACATCTCATTCAAAGAAACTACTACCTATGTAGCTGCCCCGTTACAAAAGCCCACGCCGCCGTTGGAACGAAGCCGCCAATTTCGTTAGTGGTAAAATATCAGTCTAATAATAAGCAGGAGGCATACGTCTCGAGGACAAGACGAGGTGACAAAGGGGTGTCCTGTTTGGAGATTCAACCGGTATGGACGCCGCGGAGATGAAATAATAGAGACGTGAATAAATCAAGTATGGAGAGAAAAAGGGGAAAAAAAAACCATCTGCAGCAAAGGGAAAAAAAAGGAAAAAAAATAGGGAGATCGTTACAAACCCTTACACCAAACTGCTTTTATCTGTGGCTGTGAGTAAATCCGCATCGTGCCGTTCTGAGAAATGCGATATCAGATAAAAAGGACAAGTTGTACAGAGGGGAAAAAGTCCGAAAGGTAAGATCTGGGCTTCGGCAAAGCCCGACTCGGCCAGCGTCTGCGCCTACCATTCGAATTCTCCCTGACCTTTGTGGAAGACATACCTGTGAGAGTCAGCAGGAGTAACGCCAAAATGAAGCAAAACATACTCTTTGCCTCCGGTGGTCAGGATCCCATCTTTCAGCGTGCACTTCCACTTGTTCTTCACCCTCTGCACTTTGTCATACGTGCAGAGCATGACCTGTCCGACTGCATCTTCGCCTTCATGCTCTTCAGCAACAAGGTCATCTGGATCATCAAGGTCAGAGTTAATAGCATCCTCATCGTCTTCCACTCTCTCGTCATCGTCATCCGGCCCGTCATACTGGGACCGTGGCGGTCCAGAGATCGATAACGAGTTTAGTGCCGGAGTCAACGGCGAGACAGAATCTTCAGAAGCGGAAGCTTTAGTCCGGGAAACGAGCCTGCGCTTAGCCTTCTTCGATGACGGGTAATGTTCCTCAAGAGGCAGCAAGAGACCGCCACCCTCCAACTGCAGGCTCTGTAGTCTCACCTGCTCACGCAGAAATCTGTCGCCCTCGCCGTTTAGGCGCGCAGCTGCTGCCCTCCTTCGAGCCACCTCCGCCTTCCACTCCAAGAGCGCATCGCTTGCGCCGTCAGTCTGCGCATTGCTGACGGGAGGCCTCTGAGGCTGCGGCGGATTTTGGTAGCCCTGCTGCGGCTTCACATCCTGGCCTTGGCCATTTGAAACCTGAGTAGTCTGAGGGCGCTGCTGCCCTGGAAGCGACAGGGCTGCTTGAGACTGGGCCTGAAGCTGGCTCACGGAGTTGGCTGCCGCTGCACCGTACCTCTGATGCAGTGCATTGGCAGCACGTTCGCGTGCGGACTGCGGGTTTGCAGTTGGAGGCAGCGGGTTCATGGTGGGCAAGCCGGACTGGCCATTGACACCAGGCTCAGTCTTGATGCGCGGGGCTTGGCCATTGAGATTGGGCGCTGCAGGAGGGACCTGACCAGCAATGGGGGCCTGCACCGGCGGCATAGAGCCAGGCAGTGACTGTGGCAGCGGCTGCGACAGCGCTTGCTGTGGGGGAGGCGTTGGCCTGGGCGCATTGGAAGGCACTGTTGCAGTAGGCGGGAGGATAGGGGGGTTCTGGGGTTGAGGCGGAGCCGGCTGCGGTTGGGGGTCCCAGGGGAACTGCGCGACACCCAGAGACGAGAGCTTCTTCTGCCAGCTCTGTGGAAGGCTGTTAGTAGAGGCAAGAAAGAAAAAAGGAAAATAAAATCAAAAAGAAAGGACAACATGACGGGGACAGGCGTATCGTCGACGGTGTCCCAAGGGGCCGCGCAGCGATTGGCCGCGCGGCGGAGGGGGCCGGGGCGGGTAAAAGCGGCAGGGCGCATAAGTTGTGCGTGGGTATAAAACGGCTGTCCGTCAGCGCCCTTAAGGAGCGTCGCTCCCCCCGACCTTGGAACCCCGCCCTGGCCACCCGACGGCGACCTCCCCGGCTGACGGCGACGACGACGGCCGCCTCCCTCGCATCTCGTCCATCTCGCGGTGCTCTCGACCGGCGACGCAGCAGCAGAACAGGCGCAGACGCAGCAAAGAAACACAGCGGAGCCTCCACTCACCTTCCTCATGTCCTCCAGCGTCTGCTGGTCGACACCACCCTCCTCAAAGTCGACCTGCGAGGCCTCGCACACCTCCTGGATGACACGGTCGAAGACCATGCCCTGTTCATCTAATATAAGCCAAAGCCATCACACAAAAAACAGAGGGAGTCTGGGGAAGGACGGGGAAAAGCAGACAAGGGATGGGGGCCGTGCACGGGAGGCTGGACAGCTGAGGCAGGGCTGCTCGACAAGCACTCACCACCTGCTGATTCGACATGGTGCTCAGCGCCCTGCGATGGGGACGTAGGGGAGAGTCGACAACGGAGACCCGACAGGACTCAGGATGTGCGGGATGCTCGGGGGCGCAGAGCTGCTGCTTGTCGCAAAGTCAAGGTCGGGTGCTCTCGTGGTTGCGACAACTCGGGGACGACCCCAGCCTCACTGCTTCCAGAGCCCAGTTCTCCGTAGACTATCTCTGCTGCGCTGCGTTCCACCCTAAGCTTCTATCTGAGGACCCTGTAAGCTGTAGACCCGCAAGGAATCGGTCGTGGTAGGACCTGGGCGGTTCGGGCTGATGTTTTGGTGAGGTGAAAGTCGATATGCCTGGGCGAAATCTATCATGCTCCCGGCTGCTTAGTCACCCACTCACCTCCGTCGCCCAGCACCTGGAACTGCTTTCGTCCACTGCACAAAGGAGGATGAGATGCCCATAAAAAAAAGGCCCTGTCCTCGATCAGAAGAAATTTATGCCTGCGGATCTGATGTGCAAATTATTACGAGGGTGGACAAGGGAAGGATTATTCCTCCCTGTTACCATCACAGGCTGACTGCAGCGTCCGAGGCCTAGCTGCCTTGTTCCTAACAGGAAGCATTCACATCTGAATGATGTCAAAGATCTGCCCTTCCTAGTCTGTTTTGATACCTTATTCTGGGGTCAATGTTGTAATCGCCCGAGGCCTTGAGCTATCCTCAAGCGTTAATAGCTCTAGGTCTCCTCATGTACCTTTGCTCTTCCATTGACTACTCCAGACCGAAGATGACCTCCGGTAAGCTCAAAGAATAACTCTCCTACTGTCTTGTTTTGAGGATCCCTGCACCAAAGTCCATTCATGGCAGTGGCATCCATTAGCAGGTAGGTGAGAACAAAAAGAAATAATGGCTGATGTCTTCCCGGACCCATGCTTAGGCACTTTCCTCGGTATTTCTAGGTAAGAGACAAAAATTTCTATTCTGCAGGATGCGAATCCGATGCCGCCGATTGAAACTATGTTCCATTTACGCCTGGCAGTCCTGTCGATGGGCCCTTAACTTCTATGATGCAGAACGCTAATTATCATTGATGTATACAAGGCGACGAGGTTCAGATCACAGCGGGTATAATCCATTGCATCTGCCTGCAAGCAGAATAAAAACACCAATAACAATACAACGAGGCAACCCAAAAATGACAACGAAGAAACCAAAAATCACAATAACCCCGAGACCCAATATATGTAGACCGTTCCAGTGAACCCCCGGAAGACTTGACGGATCGCTTGAACCCAAACAAGAACGCCGGTAATGCCACCTTGAGAACCAAAAGTTCAAAGTCATGACGTATATATGCCGTCCAAATTTATCTGCAACGAACGACAAAAAGATGTTTATCGAATAGTCATGGACTTTGTCATCTGGGCTTTGCTGCCAACACCACCTTCCCGAGATGCTGAGGCGCTGGTGCCGGGCTTGCGCTCGAAGATCTTCCAGAATTTCAGACTCTCGTCGGCAGCTAAACAGAATATGTTAGCAAACGAACATGATTCAGGCATTGCGGAAACAGAATGAAGACATACCGGCAGTGGCAAGTATCTGGCCATCAGGGCTCAGGCAGCTGTGCAGGACACGAGTTTCGTGGGCTGGAATCTCCACATTGCGGACCAGAGTGGGGTAGCTCCAGATGCTGAGAGAGTTGTCTGGGAAGCCGCTGGAACTGACGATCTCGCGGTAGTGGTTGCTCCATTTCAGGCTGGTGACCTGAGAACCAGTGTCGATGCTGTTGGTGCGGGCCCCGGTGGTAGTGTTCCAGAAGTGGATGTGGCGGTCGTAAGAGCCTCCACCAGTAGCGAGGAGGTTCAATTGCCAGGGACACCAGCTGAGGGCCTTGACCGCAGCGCGGTGGTTGGTCTTGGTGAATTTGGGAGCACTGAGAGATCTCGCGTCCCAGATGTTGACCAGGTTGTCGTTACCGCCGGTAGCGAGCTGGGCTCCGTCCGATCTCCATTCAAGTCCGCAGACTTCGGAGGTGTGGGAGACAAGCTCAGCAACCTTGTGCTGAGCGATACGGACGTCGTGGTTAAAGACGAGACCGCTGCGCGCACCAGTAGACAACGTGTGCTTGTACCAGCCCATGACACCAACGCGGGTGTCATGGCCGTACATGCTTCGAAGCTTGGTACCTTCTTCAACATCCCAGATCTGGACTTCACCGGTGCCGAGTCCGACGCTAACATAGGCGCCATCACCGCTCCATTTAACGCTGCTGACATAGGTGTCAGGAGAGGTCTCCAGAAGACAGTTGACAGCCCCTGTGTCCGCAGACCAAATGTAGACGTTACGCTCGAGACCGATGGCAATTTGGTTGCCAGAGCTCCAGTCCAGAAGGTTCAGATAATAGTCATCAAGCAGCCCAGGAGCATCCAGGACACGCTCTGGTGCGGTCTGGACTCTCCTCCGGAACTGAGCAGACTGGGCATTGGCGGGCTTGAGCGGGCGGTTGTATTGAGCGCGGAGGTCAATGGGCTTGGACGACTCCGGTGCCGGGGGCTTGAAAGCGAGAATGCGAGTGTTCAGGTTCACGCCGCAGGCGTTAGCCAACGACGACTCGTAAGCAACAGCATCGGGAGCAGGTCGAGTGTAGGAGGAGCTGGAGGACTCGTCGTCGTCCAGACCAAGGTTCTCGAGAGCGGCCGTGATCTCCTCTTCCGATCCCCGGCCGCCGATGTCAAAGGCACTGGCAGCGTTCGCGAGCACCGCAGAACCATCGTTGCCACTGGTCTTAGGCCGTGAGTTCTCCTCCGGCTTAGCGGAGCCGGCAGTAGCCAGACCCTCGCTGGCCACGCGGTTGGGAATGAATCGGTCCCCTGCGTTATGGGGGATGCGGACGGTGGTCTTTCCCGCTCTGGTGCGAGTCGTTCCCTCTCTCCTTGCACGCTCCTTTGACTTCTCCTTTGACTTTGTTGGGGTCTGGCTCGGTGCGGGGCCAGTTCCAGTCAAGGTCCAGTCCGAAACTCCCAGCTCAAGGTGCTTGGGAGAGTTACGACCCCGCGCAATGTTTGACTTTGGGGAGTCGCGGTGGGCACGAGACGATTTGGAGACAGCTTTAGCGAAGTGTGCCGTCAGGTTACCACCATAGACGGACTTCGACGGTGCGCGGGGCGCATCAGAGGACTGACGAGGAGGAGTGAACGGAGAGGGGCTGGGGGAGGCATTGGTGGCCAAACTGGAGGTTCTTGTGCGGGGAGAAGGGGTGAGGGGCATACGGCCTCCGGCAGTCTTGCTGGAGAAGATGCCGTGCTGTTTCTTCAAGGGTGTTGATACTGATGCGGTGGCCATTGTGATATATGGTGTACAAATGCAGGTCGAATGGACAACTGACTGTTCCAATCACTGTCCAGTATGTTGAAGGCGGCGAAAGCCTCTGGCTGGTAAATTCCTGGTCGGTTCTTCAACGGAGACTTGTCGTGTAAGTCTAAGTTGGCAGTCACGGCCTATCCAGTGATTATCCAAAGATACTCAGCTGAATATCGGTTCGTCGGTCGTCTGATATCCGGAGAATGCTGAAAATCGAATACGACCTCTCGAGAGCCGGCAATTGCAATCGCGGGGTCTATCGATTCGAGGGTATAGTTCAAGATGATCTAGTGGACTGGAAAGCTATGCTCTTGCAAAGATCTGGTATTTGTATGCAGGTATGGAGAGGATAGAGAAATATAGGATGCAGAGGTAGCGGATAAAGAGTAGAAGGAGGTGATTGTGAAGGGGGAGAGGAGGAAAAGGTCCTCCAGTATCGAAATACAAGGAATAAATAATGGCCCTGAGACGTAGCGTTGCTGTCTACCATAGCAACGGGCGCGGCCCGCCCTTAGCCCGATGCAGCCAAGCGCCCATGTGACATGCGGCTCTGCCGGCGTCCGCAGGCGCCGGCTCAGCCCTGAGCACGCCCGGCGGCCTTGGCGCCCCGGCGACTTCGTTGCCAGATCTGCAGCGTTCAGAGACCTCCTTGTCCATCCTTTCACGCCGTTCTCTGTCAAACTGCCATCATGGCTGCTGAGGAGAGTATATGAGAATGCCAATGGCCCTGTCCAGCGTTCTTTGATGGTATCTGCCGCAGTTCTCTTTTTGCTCTGGCCATAAGCTCTGCTCCTCTCCACAGCTCTCCCCGGCCCGTCCTGATGGCACGGCAACCGTCCTCCACACCTAACAACGTTACCGGGGCGTCAGCGTCGGTCTTCTCGCAGTTCCAGGAGGGTGGGTCCTCCTGGAACAACGTGTCTGGATCCCACCGAGGCTCAAATCCGATCGCCTCTCCTTCCCCTCAAAAGAACCAGAACACATACCTAATGCCGACCAGCCCAGCCAAAGGTCGCCGTGGCAGCACCGACTACCGTCCTACAGTTAAGAAGGCCCTGGGACATGTCCCAGCGTGCCTCGTCAATGCGTCGGTTACCTACTGTGGTAACGATCAAATCTATGCCTTTGGAGGCTTTGACCAGTATACCGACGAAGGTCCGTTGCCTCTCATTGGCTGTTTCACCCGATCTCCTTGTGCTTAGTCGACCGGGGTCGCTAACTGGTGATAGTGTATAACCATGTTCTCAGGCTGAACCTGAATACGCTTAGGTGGGAGCTGGTGGATAACTATGGAGACATCCCAGGTGTTCGCATGGGTTGCTTTCCCTGTCACCGCTCCAGTCCTTTCGATGAAAGCTGACAAAGGCCATCTAAGGACATACCGCCTCCCTCTACCAAGGCGACAAGCTCATCGTGTTCGGTGGTGAAAATGAGCATCGGGAATACTTATCCGATATCGTGATATTGCATATCCCTACCTCGACATGGACCCAACCGGACGTGCGTGGACCGATCCCGCGAGGGAGAGCACGCCATGCTGCAGTTATCTACGAAGACAAGTTGTTCATAATTGGAGGCGTAACGGGGGAGAACAACATTATCCTGGATGATTTATGCTATTTGGACCTGAAAACATGGACCTGGTCGCGGACATGGAGCTTTACCGCCCGCTTCGATCACACGGCCTGGGTTTGGGGCGGTCGACTGTGGATTTTCGGCGGCCTCGGCCCGGACATGGAGCGTACGACTGATATATGGTGGTTGGACCTGAAAGGCAGCCCGTCCCTTGGAATCTCATCCTCACAAGGTACCGTGGAATCCCCAGGAGTGGTCAACAGGATGACTCATAGCCCAGGAACTCCATTTAGTCCGTCCCAACAACTGCCGGGTCGGTCAGGCGGTTACGCAGCGAATTCCGCAAGCGTGCAGGTTCGATCCTTTGGCAGACGAAAGCCAATCGCTCCAGGAGCTATCTCGTCCCTCAGATTCCATTCCGGACCTCATGTTCCAGCCCTGCTCTCCGGGACCCATTTTCACGTATACTCTTCAGGAGTGCTGCTTGATCTGATCACGCCTTCAGAAACAGTGCGGCCTTATGAGTGCAACCTATCGTCGCTGGAGCTTGACTCGTTACGTTGGCAAAGGCTTGCTGATGGCCAGGAAGTTTTTAACCCAGCATATCGATGGCACTATTGCACTATCAACGAAAATGGGACGAAACTTTGGCTCCTTGGGTCTGACATCGCGAATGCCCAAGGGTCCAGTGACGATAATCACTTAAGTGAAGTCATGTTCATCGACCTGGAGAAGTATGGGCTTCTTGGCAATGACCTGGCAGCTGAAACATCCGAACAAAGTAGGATCCTTGCATCTGAGCGGCAGGGATTGCCGCAGCACTCGGGGCTAGGTCGCGACCTCGCCGCTGTTTTCGACCAGCCGCCAGAGACGGGAAGCGGAACTGATTTTATTATCACCGCGAACCGTGATGACCAGGAATACCCGGAAGAAGTGTCGGAGCCGTCTTCTCCGTCACCGTCGCAGCCTGCGTTTCTTCCGCCAAATGCTGCTACTTCTCCCCCCATCCATGTCCACCGGATCATCCTACAGGTTCGGTGGCCCCACTTCAAGCGCCTGTACGCGGCACAGATGGCGGAGTACCACACGAAAAGGATGCATATTCCTGAGCCGTACTCTGTAGTCCGTGCGTTCCTCTACTACTTGTACACAGACAGCATTTCTGGTCATCCCGAGTACTGCCCGAGCATCATTGACGTGGCAGGGATGCTGGTGATGGCTAACCTCTACGACATGCCGAAGTTGCGCCTCCTGTGTGTTAACCGCCTCAGCCGTGAGCTTGACGTTGAGAATGCGGCCATCGTCTGGGAGAGAGCCGGACGAACCAACGAGGAATGGCTGAGGCGCCGTGCAGCCCAGTTCTGCATGACACACTGGGGACGGGTCGTTCGCACTGAAGGCTTCAAGTCGCTCAGCAGACAAAGCTTGATAGAGCTCTGCGAGGTGGTTGACATGGAAGGACGGGTCGTTGCCGGGCCTGAGCTGGAGATGGCCGGAGCATTCGGGTCAGACGGTCTTGGCCTCAGCAGGGATTCGAAGCGGCCTCGTCTTGCCATTGTCGGCGGCAATGCAGCAGACGATGTGGATGATCTTGAAGGCGATGAAGATGATGGAATGGAGCTATCCTAAACGGACGATACATTCGAAATGACTAACTCTTTTGCAGACCTAAATCTGGGTTTTCAAGGGATGCATGGGACGGCGCGGGTTTTCGGTTCTCTGTGAGGGCGTTGCCAACGGTTTGATAGGAAAAGAAAATTCATGGGTGTAGAGTTCTTAATGATCTTAATGATGATAGTCACGAAGAATGCCAGTCCTGATGGTCTCACCCCGACATGCTACATGCGCCACAGTCATCATGCAACGAACCAGTCGAATCGGATGCCCAGTAGGAGGCCCCGAGCATATCGTGGGCATGCCGGACGTCATCCGCGATGCTTCGTAGGGCGAGCCATGGCGGCGCGGCACGTGGTCCCCGTTCGGCTCGCGGCCCGGCCCTCCGCCGCCGTCTCCGCCTCGCGATTCCGCCGTCCTCAGCCTCATTACTAACGATACAAGGAATTTATCCGGGATGCTCTTTATGACGCATTGGATGCGGGTAATCTTCGGGGAAGCCGAGATATTCTTCCCCAGAACGCCCTGTTTCCTTTGCGGAGCTGTCGCTTTCTGCTTTGCCATGGCGGATCCTGATCCGCTATTGCGATTCCTTCTCCACCTCGCCCCGACATCCTTGCGGGACAAGCTGCGCGAGCTGATGTGCGGATACCTGGTATTTATATAACCCGTCAAGTCCCCTCCAAGCAATCAATCGTGATTTCGTCTACTTTGTAGCTTTGAGGATCACTGCAAAACTTCTGCCACATCCTTAATTGCTGAGAGGCAGCCATGACCACTTCCACCCTTCCTTCTGATTTCCTCTGGGGCTTTGCAACCGCAAGGTAAGCTCCATTGCCATGGATATGAATCTTCCAGAAGTAGCTAATCTGACTCCTTTTTCTCTTCGAACAGCTACCAGATCGAAGGGGCAGTTAACGAGGACGGACGGGGTCCTTCGATCTGGGATACATTCTGCCAGATCCCTGGCAAAATCGCCGACGGGAGCTCTGGAGAGGTTGCTTGTGACTCCTACCATCGCACGGCTGACGATATTGAGCTGTTGAAGATATGCGGTGCTAAGGCGTACCGCTTCTCACTTTCCTGGTGCGTTGGATTGGATCCCCCCTGTCATAACTTCTTCTATATTGATAACTGACGTTGCCAGGTCACGTATCATTCCACTTGGCGGACGAAATGATCCCATCAACGAGAAGGGCCTGCAGTTCTATCTCAAGTTTGTGGACGACTTGCTCGCAGCGGGTATCACGCCTCTAGTCACGCTTTTCCACTGGGACCTTCCCGATGAGCTGCAAAAGCGGTATGGGGGCATGCTCAACAAGGAAGAGTTTGTAGCGGACTACACGAATTATGCCCGTGTAGTCTTTAAGGCCTTTGGCTCCAAGGTGAAGCATTGGATCACCTTCAACGAGCCATGGTGCAGCGCCATCCTGGGGTTCAACACCGGTCTGTTTGCGCCCGGCAGGACCAGTGACCGTACGAAGAGCCCAGAGGGAGACAGCAGTCGCGAGTGCTGGATTGTCGGTCACAATATTCTCGTGGCCCACGGAGCGGCGGTGAAGATTTACCGGGAGGAATTCAAGGAGAGAGATGGTGGAGAGATCGGTATCACTCTCAATGGTGAGTCTGCTTCGCCTGAGATACATTGTTACCTATAGGTAGGCAGGTAGGTAGGTATCTGACGGAAGTAACAAGGTGACTGGGCCGAGCCATGGGACCCAGACAACCCAGCGGACGTCGAAGCCTGTGAGAGGAAGATCGAGTTCTCCATCTCCTGGTTCGCCGACCCCATCTACCACGGCAAGTACCCCGACAGCATGGTGAAGCAACTCGGCGACCGCCTCCCGAAATGGACCCCGGAAGACATCGCCCTCGTCCACGGGAGCAACGACTTCTACGGCATGAACCACTACTGCGCCAACTACATCAAGGCCAAGACGACGGAACCGGACCCCAACGATTTTGCGGGCAACCTCGAGATCCTGATGGAGGACAAGAACGGAAACAGCATCGGCCCGGAGACGCAGTCCCGCTGGCTGCGCCCCTACCCGATCGGGTTCCGCAAGCTGCTGAAGTGGCTGAGCGACCGCTACGGCCGGCCCAAGATCTACGTCACCGAGAACGGGACGAGTCTAAAGGGCGAGAACGACCTGCCCCTGGACCAGCTGCTCGATGATGAGTTTCGGGTGCAGTACTTCAGGGGCTACATAGCTGCCATGGCGGACGCCTACACCCTGGATGGGGTCAACGTCAGAGCGTATATGGCTTGGAGCCTCATGGAGTAAGCGTTTTTTTTTTCACCTGAAATTATTATCCCCGTTCCAAGCTCCCTTTTTCAGTCTCGATAGCTCCTGCTGACAAGCGTCTTTCCTCATCTGTATAGTAACTTCGAGTGGGCCGAAGGCTACGAGACGAGATTCGGCGTGACCTACGTCGACTACAAGGGCAACCAGAAGAGAATACCCAAGAAGAGCGCCAGAGCCATCAAGGAGATCTTTGACAAGTGCATTAAGAAGGACTGAGTGAGACAACGGACTGTACATTTACCCAGCACACTTGCAGGAGCCCAGGACTGCGGAGGACGAAATGCTACCAGTAAGTAACTAATACTTTGGGATGATAACAGATCGGGTTGAACCAGTGACGAAGTGTAGTGATATTAATTTACATAACTGGTTGCTTTTTTAATTAGGTGATTAATATCTATGGCATATGCATAAAAAATTTGTTTCCATCCGTCCATTGTAGAAACCGCAACTGGTCCCTGTGACCTTGACCTTGATCGACGTCTAAAACATAGGGTATATAATATATTCTGCATAGCTTGTGTTCCTCCTGACACATGCGGTTGTTTAAAGAAAAGGGTGAAAAAGTTCCTTGGACGCATATCACGACAGGTTCCCTCTTTCCACTGATAGACGCTCGCCATCTTTCTCTCAGCGTCTTTGTTGGACTTATCGTCTTGCACGTAGGGCCACCCGTGGCTGACGCTCATTAAAGAAAACGGATGTCTGTTTCGTCGAGTTCTTGGACTCAGGAATCGTAGAGTCGATTCCGTTATGATTTATGTTCAAGTTGGTAAGGCAGAGGCAGGTTTTCTCCATTTGGTACTTAAAAGGCTGGGTATCCTAAGTGGTATCTTAAGATCCATTAGCAACAGGCTCATTCTTCTCGTTTCTATCGTAGTGAGGAGGGAGGGGAATCAGTCATACTAGGCAACCTGTGTGAATCGTTGAGTAACTCTCATTAGGCGTGTTATATAGCTTTTCGTAATTGTGAACTAGGTACCGGACCTAGGTAGGTATCACCTTGTTTGCCTACCATGAGAACACTTCCACTTTGACCCCTTTAAGCCGGAGTATTCGCACAATTTCGGTATGTATGTGAAACGGACGCCGTTCTCTCGGTCTCAGTCCCGGATCCATCGCTGGTTGACTTTATCGAACCCGATCAGGTCGAGATCGATGTTCAGGAACTTGAGCATCATATCCATTGTGAAGGACTACATGTCAAGACCATTAGCCCGTAATCAGACACAAGCACCATCTCAAAGAAAGTAAAGATAAAAATCCTACCTCATCGTCTGCTCCCTCCTCATAATCATCCCCCTTCCTCTTCTTCACCTTCTCCTCATCGAACTCAACCTGATCCAACATCTCCGCCCTCCTCCTCTCCAACTCCTCCTCGTCGACATCACTCCCTCCACCACATTCCTCCGCAGCCACCTCCTCATCATCCCACTTCTCCCTCCCGCGTCTCATACGCTCCCTCCACGCCCCGACCCCTCCCATCCGGTGCACCCTCTCCCTTGCCCCCGCGAACACTTCCTCCGCGGCGTCCTGGCTGATGGCTCTCCACTTCTTTATCAGCGCCTCGAGCTCTTCGTCCTTTGCGGAGGACTCGATCCGGAGCGCCTGCTGCGCGGTGTCCAGCTCGGAGCGGAGCGCGGAGAGGCGCCTTTGCAGGGCGGAGTGTTGTTTCTGGAGGGCGGAGAGGACGGGGTCGGAGGTGGGGATTGATGGAGATGAGGATAAAGGTGAGGCGAGGGACTTGCGTTTGCGTAAGGTTGGTAGGGGGGTCTTGTAGACCGGCGTCGTTGCGCCGGTGGTGGTTGAGTTGGAGATGGTTGTGCCAGAGCTAGGCTTCAAGGGTGTCGAGATTACCGCGTCTGCGCCGGCGTTGTCGACGCCAGGTTTCTTCTCTTCAGGCTGGGGTCCTGACGGATCCGTGTTCTTCTGTAGAGTACTATCATTCTTGTTCCGGAGCGGATCTGCAGGGGAATTGTTCTCTTTCTCGTCAGGTTTCTTCAGCGGCGTGCGCAGAGGAGACCTGAACGGCTTGGAGAGCGTCAAAGCCGCTTGGTCGAGGCGACGCCGTTTCGGGTTGTGGACGAGATGAGCCATTGGACTGTGGCTCATAGTTTCAGTCACATATTTTAATGGCACGGATGGTCGATGATAGTTCTTATTCTAAATCAAATGGCAAGGACATGGCAGTTCGCAACTTCGCGCGAGCTTGGTTCAAACGCGGGTTACGGGAGTCGCGAGGTTCCTCCGCGGATATCTTATCGATAAGACCCCAGACCCAGATTGTCACGTGTCTTCCATATACAGCGAAAGCGTACATACCGAACTCCCTCAAATCAATAATAATGAAAAATGATAAGATAATCGAAAAAGCTCGCGCCATGGGGCGCTACGAAAACCCCACCTATGTTTTTGGCGGGCAGGGTTTTTACAGCCACGTTCATCTGATCTGTTAGCTGGATGTTGGTAATTACCGCACCGCTTCACCCATCGCGCAGCCCTGGACTCGAACCCAGGCCCCCCTAGTACACAATGCTCAAGTGTGTCCGCAGACGCACCTTAACTAACTAAGCTAGGGCCCTGAGTTCTGTTGAGGGCGTTGCGTTGTGAATGAAATATATGGGGGGTTGCTGGGGGGGGGGGTCAACTCCCGGGACGTGACGCGACTCGGTAGGTAGCTAGGTAGGTAACTATCTAGCAGCCATTGATTGGTTGGCCTTTGTGAAGGCTATCATGGCAATGACTACTGAGTCAGCTTCTTCATAAATCCTAGATCATTGCTGAAATCTACAAAACACCTCTGTAGCTAAGGTATTCTTTAGATTATACAGTACGTACTATACATGTACAGCAATTACAGCGCACAGACACGAGGAACAAACAAGGCCATCATTAACTAGTATTCTAAACTCTTAAATATGCTCATATAGACAACGAGGAAGAAACAAAATTCGTCAGCTAGGAATCAATGCCCTACGCCGCCCGCTACCCATTGCCCAAACTCGGGCTCACCAGGCCGTGGGAACAATCCCCGGTCATTAGCACCGGCCTGACCCCCAGGAGCTGCGCCTCCAGGGCCGGCAGCATTTTGGTTCTCTCTCTGCCTGTTTCGCTGCTGCCTCACATAGACAAGGATGAGCAGGGTTGCTGCCAAGACAACGATGATGAGACCTTCCAGAAAGCTCTCGTCGATCTCGAGTTCTAGTTCGTCATAGTAACCATCATGGTGATGATGGTCGCTGCGTGCAGCACCAGTCGCAAGAAATTCATCATCCTCCTCTTCAGCTCTCTGCCTGTACAACTGGGCAAGATAATTTGCTTCTTCCTCCTCGTCGTTTTCGATAAAGGCCGTAATCCATTCCCTGAACGTTCGGGGAGCTTTTGATTCTGCAGATGTGTCAGTAGTGTATCTTCAAGGTAAGAGTTGAAGTTCAGTCCAAGAGTATGGGTGTAGTTCTTACCTGGTTCTTCCTGGATGGGGTTAACGTTCCCATTCGTAATGCGGTTCCAAAGATGCCGTATCCGTAATTTTATGAGACTTAGTTTCACAGGTAGATATGCTTCCTTGTTGGTCTCGAGGGCCAAATCATAGTACCTCTTGGCCATATGGAAATCTTGGTCGACAGCAATGCCATTCTCATGCATCCAGCCAAGGTTCCAATACGCCTGGGCACTATGATGGGCTTCAGCAGCGGCGTGGTAGCAAGTGGAAGCCTTTTCAGCGTCCGGCGCGACACCGATCCCTGCAAGGTAATAGTCGCCCATCTTAACGAGAGAGTCGACATTCGCCTGCCTCGCAGAACGGGTCCAATAAATCAGCGCTAATTCGGGGTTCCGAAGCAATGACGGACGTCTCTTCTTCCCCCAAGGGACGATGGAGTCCAGTGACAGCACTGAGCGCTGCTCATCAAGGAGGTACGCCACGTTCGCCTGCGCATTCTCGTAACCCTGCTCTGCAGCCATCATTGCCGCGATCAGCGCCGTTTCTTTGTCCCCATTCTCGTAGGCGGTATTAGCTTCGATGAAGGAAGAGTGAATTTGTTCCGCTCTCTCGGCAACCATCTTGTAGTAGGCTGAGGCTATGCCACAATGGCGTTCCCTCCCGATGCCGTTGTTCGCAATTTCTGCAAGGTAGTAGAATGCTTCCATCCATCCCCAGCGAGCGGCTAACTCAAAATACTTGGTGGCTGTTGCCACGTCCCCTTGATCGAGGAACAGAGCGCCTAGTCTCGTCTCGGAGGCTGGGAAATCCTGTTCGGCAGCAGCCTGGAAGTACCCAGCAGCCTTGAACGCATCCTGAGGGACCCCATATCCGTGTAGGTACATCAAACCGATCTGATGCTGACAAAGAGGGTCGCCGTTCGCAACTCCACGTTTGAACCAGGTGAGTGCAGTTGCGAAATTCTGCTCCACACCCTCCCCGCGAAGGTACATCATCCCAATATGTCCAGCGGCTTTGGAGGCGATCTTCTCAATTCCGACCGGATGACTCGTACTGACTGTGCCATCCTTGGTCCAGTACCGCTTTGCAACAAGTTTGAAATACTTCATAGCCTTCCGGAAGTTCCTTGGCAGAGTCCGGGTGCCTTCGTAATGCATCTTGCCGAGACTAAAAGTTGCCTTCAGCTCGCCCTTCTTAGACATCAGATCCAGATATTCCAAGACATCCTCGAGACTGGCATCAGAGCTCGAATGTGCTCCGTCTCTGATTGCGTTCGGCCCCGAGCTTGACACGCTTGCACCTTCGCCATAGACACCACCTTCCTCATCAGCCCAGCGGTAAGATTCTCGAACCATGCTCTGACCGCCGGGTGGTCCAGACCTGTAATAAGCAATCGCCTTGTCCGCCACTTTCTTGTAGTAGTGCGTGGCTTGGTCGCAGTCTCTTGGTTTTCCGATGCCGACGTGGTTTCGGAACGCAAGCGTCATTTCAGACCTCGTATTCCCCTGTTTGGCAGCAAAGGTATGGTACAGCAATGCCTTTGCCTGGTCACGCTCAACCGCGCCTCCGATCCCTGTCGCGTACATGAAGCCCAGCATATACTGCGCCGTACTGTTTCCAGTCAAAGAAGCAAGGTTTGAATACCACTTGAAGGCCTCTTTGAAGTCGCGCGGATGCGAAAAATTGCCGTAAAAGTTCATCTCGGCCAGCAGGAACATCGCATCGGGGTTCTGCGCTTCCTCCGCCGCAACCTTCAGCTCCTTGACGGCCTTCGCGAGATTGGGATTCATCTTCTGCTTTTGCGCGCTAGGGTCCTCATATTGGTCCGACACTGGGCTATTCAGGAAGAGGATATGGAAGGCTTCCTTCGCATAATGGAGGGTATGTCCGAAGAAGCCAGATGGCCTTTCACGTTTCACGACGGGGATCTTGGAATCCCGCAAGATCTGTAGGGCGGACTCGACATATTCTTCAAGCAGCGCAGAGACAGTCAGTAAAGATCATATCCATGAGATCCAGGTCTCTTTCTTACCGCTTCCATCCCAGACACCAGTTCCCTCGCCTTCGTTCGTCGATGGATCAGCCCCATGCTGGTATGGTTCACCGGAGACGTCCGTTGACCTGGATACATCGCTCGAAGAAGTCCGAGACTCAACCACGAACGCTTGCAGTAGAACTGAAAGAGATGCAACATGTTAGCTGGCCAGAAGGATCTGAGATTAGCCAGGTGCTCTGAGGGGGAGGTCTTACGCAACGCGCACGGCAGGATGCGCCATAAGCCCAACCTATTCATCGTGCCTGCGTAGACTAGGTTCCTCTGATTAATGAGAGGCGCATTGCGACCCTTATTCTCAAGAGCACATCACGGTCCTGGCAGCTGGAGCGGACGAGATGTGGAATCGCGCCTTGTGCTTGGCAATCGTGAACAGGAGCTGGAGCTGTCCTGATGCGGTACGGGCCACCTATCCGCACGGAGCTTAATTTCGCCGACTGCTTCCCCAAACGACGGTTCCAAGACCCCGGCGGCTCAACACACGGCTGCCCACCCAGCTCTGCTCGTACGCGAGAGGAACGTGGGAGGAATCTCTCCCGTTAAACTTTGCATCGATGCAGTTTACTATACCAACTCTCAATTATCTGGGCCTGTTTACGATATCGCCGGCTAGAGAATCACTTTGATAATAGAGTACCTACCGACATGTTCGCTGCCACAGTTTCGATGTCAAAGTCCATCTAAAGTTTGGTCACTCTCTATCCTTTGACAGGAAAGATTTGTTGACCTGGCGTTATCTTCTATTTTGATTTCCAACTTTTACAAGAAAGCTCCCCTAAGATTCCTTATGAGAATTACGTTGCTAAGGCTCGCACCTCCATGAAGTGTCATAAGCAAGTTAATGTATTCGTGGTATTTTAGACTGATCTGTGTACATGGGCACCGAAGAAAAGACACTAATACACTCAGTGACAAACGTTCATCATGTGAAGGCATGGGGAATAACGCCGCTGGAGAGGAAGAAAAGACCTCTCTAACTCCAAGCTATTATGCGCGTAATAGCGTCTAAGACCTAGAAAGTGCTCTGTGGATTTCTCTTCGAAGGAATAACAGACAACTCGCACCACCAGCCCAGAATCATTCACAATTTTTAGAACGGGCTGCTCAGAATCGGAAGAAAGCAATTCGAACCTCTTCTGGTGGGAACTTGGAAAGATACATCGACGAGGGAAACAAACGCCCAGATCATGAAAGAAAATAACCAACCAATTCCGAGACCTAAGATGCAAGATGGTTCGCTTTGTATGGTTTGTGTGGACGGGGACAGGGTGGTGGTACAGCAATACGAAGAAGCCATGAAACACAGCGTGAAGGAGATAACTTCTTCACTGGCGCGGGGACCTAATAGCACTGTCAGTGAGATGCACATCAGAAATTAATCAGGAGACTTACGTTGGGCTGTAAGCTGGAGAGGTTGGGCTATAGCTTGGGGAAGTAGGTCCGCCAGGAGACGTCGGGGAACCAGCGAAGTTAGGAGAGGTTGGAGAATACTGCGCAGGGCTCGTAGGAGACCATCCAGGGGAGGTCGGGGAATACTTCGGTGAAGTAGGAGAAGTAGGTGATAGATGTCGACCAGTAGCACCTCCAATAACGGGGCTGGTCGGGCTGTAGCTGGGAGATGTAGGGCTAAAAGCAGGAGATGCCGGACTGAAACTCGGCGACGTAGGGCTGTAGTTTGGCGAGGTTGGCGAAAAGCCCGGTGATGTAGGAGAGTACGAAGGAGATGTCGGGGACGCCTGCCCATATGCTGGGGACGTGGGCGAGTATGCAGGTGATGTAGGTGCAAACGAAGGACTGGCCGGCGAGAAGCCTGGCGACGTCATGAAGCGCGGGCTTGTAATACCCATAGCGGGAGATGTGGGAGAGTAGCTCGAAGACGGCGAATAGCCTGGAGAAGTTGGACTCGTGTTGAAGGGGCTGCTCGGTGAGTAGCCTCCAGGGCTCCTGGCGGCAGGGCTGAAGCCGCCACCGAAACCGCCTTGCGGCTGGTAGTCGGTAAAGCCACCAGGAGTCTCCGATCCCGCCTGGCGGATCGGGGAGAACTTCGAGTCTGGATCGGGTGTACCGATGTAGGCAGCTTCCTGCATGGGTGAGCCCGTGTCGTACTGCGTGGCAGCACCATCTGAGATAATGGCGTCCTTGGCTCCGATTGTTCCCATTAGACCGTACCGCGCGTTGTTCGACACGACAGTGTTGAGCATGTTCTGGTCTAGGTAGACGTCGAATTCTCCCGTTCCTGCAGGAGCCATCTGTCCGAGAATCAAGTTCTCAGACACACCGCGGCAGTCATCGAGCTCGCCAAATGCGGCGGCATCCAGAAGGATTTCGACCGTCTCTTCGAAGGAACACCTCATCAGTGCACCGTTGTCTGCACGGTTGATACCGTGACGGGTGACTGGAGTGAGGTAACCCCTAACTGTCATGACATCGACCAGAAGTGCCAAGTGACGGTGGTTGACATAGGAACCGTCGAAAGCAAGCACCTGAGTCAGTTCACGCAAGACCGCAGTTCGAGCAGCCTCGATACCAAAGACCTCGAAAACTTCGATGAACTGGTTCGAGTAGGTACGGGTGGCATCCACTCCAGGAATGGCCAGAACCTCGCCAAGAGAGGAGCCGCTGGTTTCAAGCACCCATTCTTTGCACAATGGGTCGGTCTTGCTCGTGAAGAGCGATCCATCCTCGAGGACGCGAACCAGGCTCTTCTCGTTGATAAACGCACGCTCGACGCCAGGAACTCCACGGAGGGTGAGTGTATCGAGCAGATGTTGCTCCAGCTTCTTGAGCGTGACGTCGTACTCCATATCATCATCCTCTTCCTCTTCCTTGTAGTCTTGGATCTGACGGATACGGATGACCTGTTCATCGGCGTTGTTGTCACTGAAGATAACAGCGATATCCTTTGGATATGCTTGCTTGATCTTCATAGCAACATCCTGTACAGTAAGGCCCTTGTCAAGAAGCTTAGGCCGACTCAGGATGATACGGAGCAGCCATTTAGACTGGCGAGTGGAAGCATCCGTGACGTCCTCAGGAATGATGAAGTAAGACTCGACCATGTCTCTATCATTCTCGATGACAGTGGACTGGATGTCCGGGTCATAGTAGATTTCAGTCGCCTCAGTAACTGAACGTAGACTGGTGTGTTCAACCATGCTTCGAAGTTCCTTGGCAGCCTCCTTATTGTGACGCCTTGAAGGTATTTGATAGACCGTCATCGAGGGCGTCTTGATGTTGGTAGCCACATTGAGAATTTCCTTCAGACGAGGTACACCAAGGGTGACGTTCTTGGACGAGACACCAGCAAAGTGGAAAGTGTTCAGCGTCATCTGCGTGGCAGGCTCTCCAATGGATTGGGCAGCGAGAACACCAACCATCTCTCCTGGGTGCGCCAAGGCCCTGGCAAACCTGCTCTCTATGGCGCCGAGAACATGCTGGAACGCAAGTTTGTTCATAGAGTACTCGGTGACGAGTCTGCGGAATGCGAGGCGCGAGCGAAGCTGTGCCTTGAACAACATTGTGGCATTCTCCTGAGCCTCGCGCGAGATGATATCATCTCCGCGAACAACAATCAGGCGATCCAGAAGAGCACGGACCTGAGGAATGACTTCTGCAGGGTGAAGGTCGCTAATAGATCCATCGCGGATCCTGAACGTCGTCTTTGCGGACTCGAGGATACGCTGCACGTTAATTGGAAGGTGCATCATTTCCTCATCCTCCTTGGCGATACTGCGAAGGAACTCTCGATCCTTCTGAAGCTGCTCCCATTCCTCGTCAAGATATTTCTGAACCTCAATGTCACCTGCGATCTCCGTAGCCTGCTCCAGTACGTCCGGTCCCAAAGTCCATTCAGGATCCATAAGATCAACACGGAATCGTCGACGGAACGCCTCGTCCGAACATCTGATAATGTCGACTCTCTGGTTCTCGATATGAGCACCATCGAGGCCGTCTTCTCCATAGAGGAACTGGATAACGTCACCCAACGAGTTACGAACTGTTCCATCATACTTGACCATGACCTCCTCCAGAGCCTTAACGAGCTTTCTCTGAATGTAACCAGTCTCTGCGGTCTTCACTGCAGTATCAATGAGACCCTCACGACCAGCCATTGCGTGGAAGAAGAACTCTGTAGGCGTCAGACCACGCAGATACGAGTTTTCGACAAAGCCACGAGACTCTGGAGAGTAGTCGTCCTTTGTGAAATGAGGCAAGGTGCGGTACTTGAAGCCGAAAGGAATACGCTTCCCCTCAACAGACTGCTGTCCGACAACAGCCGTCATTTGAGAGATGTTAATAGTCGAACCCTTCGATCCAGAACGGGCCATCTGAATAGCGTTATTCAAATCTTTCAAGCTCTTCTCCGTCTCGGCACCAGCTTCATCACGAGCATTGTTGAGGGCACGGGAGACCTTGCTTTCGAAGGTTTCCCGCACATTCATACCAGGCAACGGTTCCAGGTTGTTTGCAGTTGCATCAGCAACTATCTTGTCAACCTCCGCTTTCCGTCTGCGGACGCACTCCTCAATCTTCTGGATTGTGACCGGATCGGGAATCGTATCACCGATACCGATACTGAAACCGTTGTGCAGAAGCCAGTAGTTGACCACCATTTGAGCCCCGTTGAAGAAGGCCATTGCGGCCTCTGGCCCATACTCATTATAGATGGTGTGCACAACACCACCACCGCTGGCACCAACTGTCTTCTTCGAGAACATGCCAAACATCAGCTGCCCACCGTGGATGAGCAGACCGCCGTCATTCAAAGGACAGAATTTTTCAGTCAGCGATGCGCTGTCCTTCTCGACACGCAAGAGATTCAAGCCCGGAGGAAGGACCATACTGATGATCTGCTTTCCGGTCCATCTCGGCCTGGGCTTCAGTATGGCCGGCTGAGGAATAACACCATCCCAGTCCGGCACCCACAGCATGATGTTCATCACTTGCTCCTTGGTCAGGAACACATCACGCCGGCAGATCTTGTAGATACCACACAGACTATCTTGCACGATACCCATCAGTGGACCATTTCGCTGGGGTGACACGATATTCAGCGGAACCATGCAAAGCTGATGGAGTTCCGCGCGAGACTCCTCGCTCTGAGGTACGTGCAAGTTCATTTCATCACCGTCGAAATCAGCGTTGTAGGGGGTCGTAACAGACAGGTTAAGTCGGAACGTTGAATAGGGCATGACGCGTACGCGGTGACCCATCATAGATTCCTTATGCAGAGACGGCTGTCGGTTGAACAGAATCACATCACCATCCATGATATGACGTTCGACCTTCCAGCCGTATAGCAGTTGTTGAGCGCCGGCCCTCCTTGCATGACGGAGGTCGATGCGCTCTCCGTTGTCCCGGACGATGTATCTCGCTCCAGGATGCTCATTAGGACCGTTCATCACAAGTTGTTGCAGCTTGTCAATGTTGTATGGCGTGACGACTTCCGGGTATGTCAAGGTCTTCGCGATACTCTTTGGAACACCAACTTCGTCCAGCGACAGATTGGGGTCACCCGTGATGACAGTACGCGCAGAGAAGTCGACACGCTTCCCCATCAGGTTCTGACGGAGACGACCTTCTTTACCCTTTAGACGACTACGAATGGCCTTCACCGGTCGGTTGGACTTCTGCATAGCCTTTGGCTGGCCAGCAATGTCATTGTCCATGTAAGTTGCAACGTGGTACTGCAAGAGGGCCTCGAACTCGCGGACCACATGTTCGGGAGCTCCCTCCTGTTCGCAACGCTGCACATTCTGGTTCGCACGGACAATTTCTGCCAGCTTGTAGGTCAAGTCATCTTCACCGCGCTGGCCGGTGCCGCTGCCGCCAACAAGAACACTCGGACGGACCGGAGGTGGGGGGACGGGCAGTACAGTGATGATCATCCACTCAGGGCGGGCATAATCGTTGCTCAGACCCATTATCCGGACGTCCTCCTGGGAGATGTTCCGGAACACATTGAGGGCCATCTGAGGGGTGATCAGTTTCTTCTCCGGCTGCTGGATATCGTTATCGTCCATCATGTTCTGCTTGTTGGGTTTCCACGTTCCGACCAGACTGATTCCCTCCCTTCGGATCGTAGGCTGAGCGTTACCGCATCCGCCATGCCCTCTTGGCTTGGTGGAGCCTTCCTTTTCCTTGAATGGCTCATCCTCATCGGGAGGGGGATCAGCTTCACAGATCAAGATATCCTTGGACAGGCGCCAGATCTGATCGAAACGTCTCTTGGGGTCTCTTGTACGCAGGGCATCGAGAAACTTGGGATCGGACTGATTCCATCAAGGTCAGCAAAATTTGCCATGCTATGATTTGCCATCCCATGAGGGATGACTAACCGTATTGGCCTTGATCTTTCCACAGTTGTGGCAGACTGTCTCCAGCAACTTCTTGATCTTGTTCAGGAAACCTGGGAATAGAGGTGTTAGTACAATTCCGACAGAAAGAACCACCCGACCAACGTAGACCATACCAATGTGGAAAACGGGAGTTGCGAGTTCGATGTGGCCAAAATGTCCAGGACATTCCTTCTGCCCTTCCTCGCAAGTCTCGCAATTCCATTGACGATCGATCGTACCCAGGCGAGGATCATTCAGACCCTTTGTCCGTGGCCTCTGCCTCTGCTCATCCTGTTTTTTTGCGACCTTATCAGCGCCTGCTCTCACGAGCTTGACTGGCAAAAAAGGGTGTGAGAGAAGCAGCACAAACCATAGTCTCCGGATACTCGACGTGCACCACACTCATCCGTTTGATCTCCTCTGGCGAGAGGAGACCAAACTGGATCTCCTTGATTGTGCGCAATGGCGCCTTGGAGTACGGGAAGTAGACGTTCGACATTTTGGCGGTCGTAGTCGTGTCAACGGGGACTCGTGAGACTCAAAGTGTTGATTAAGCCAAATGACCAGTGAAGGAACGTTCGCGTGATATCGACGTCTCCGACTGGATGAAGAGAGTGCTCGTCGCAGGGTCCGTTTTTCAGTAATTATGTCCAAGGAAATCTCCGATGCGCGGTGTAGCGACAATAGAAAAGAGTGTGCTGCTGCTGGCCGGTGAGGCCTTTGGCAGCCCTTGCCACGAGGGCGCCCACGACCCTATCTGAACCCGACGTCGCGAAGCTCCGGAACGTTGAAAAAGGGCGCGCAACGGTCGGTCTCGTTGTGGTCTCAGTGTCAGGGAGAGATATCGCGATGCGAAACGCGATATCCCTGGGCGTTGGGCGATGGGCGTGAGGTCTGTCGCGGTGATGAAAGGGTGTTTGTCTGGCCGTTGCCTCACCTGAGATCGGGTAGGACTTTTAGCTCGAGTTTTCTTGAGCCGCAGCCAGGCTAGGCGCGGCACACTAAAAGTCGCTAACGCTAGTGTCATAACGTGGCGCCTGTCGGCGTTTCTTCCGGCCCGTGGCGGCCGACCGCCTAGCACGTGCAGACACTAAGGTGCACGGTTTAAATGACTCCCGGTGCAGCGGCCGGTCCTCTTTGCTCCAGCCTCCAGCCCCGGTCCAAGTGCATCCAGTCCTACGGATACGTCCCCGCGGCCGACCTCCCACGGACACAGGGTGATCACTTTGTGACCATCCCCTCCTGGCCTTCAACCAGGCAGGGCTGTTTATTTCATTATTCTTTTCCCTCACTCCTTCAGATTCTTCTCTCCTCTCTGCCAACATACACCATGAATCTTTCACTCATTGATCCCTTTGACCTTGCGCAGGACTACCCAGACACACTGACTGACAAGCTAAGTACGTTGCAACGCCTAGAAGCTATATCTATAACTCTGGTACAGACCGGTAATAAACGGGATATAGGAAGCGGCCATGCAACATGTCTACGGTTCAACCGCCGTGGAGATTTTCTTGCCTCTGGAAGAGTGGGTTAGAGATACAGGCGCAGAATCGAGCGGATAAAGCTGACTTGACCTCTCTCTCTTTCTACCTAGGTTGACGGCACTGTGGTAATCTTTGACGTCGAGACAAATGGGGTCGCGCGCAAGCTGCGAGGGCACACCAGGCAGATCCAATCCCTAAGGTACATACCTACACCTACGGCCAGGAATGGTAGATTAAATAATACAAAAGTGGTGGAAGCATAAGCTTATATCAGTCTCTATTTCCAGCTGGTCACGATGCGGCAGATATCTCCTAAGCTCCTCTCAGGACTGGAAGTGCATCCTCTGGGACATGAAAGACGGCTCGCGCGTGCGCACAGTCAGATTCGAAGCTCCCGTCTACATCGCAGAGTTGCATCCTTACAATCAGTACGTCACCATTCTTCGGCCGTCTCGCGCAGAAAAACAGACGATATACAAATCTCAGGAAGATACCCAGAACTGACCATGACTGTCTATCTATCTAGCTGGCTATTCGTAGCCTCCCTATTCGAAGAGCAGCCCGTCCTCGTTGACATCTCCTCCCCGAAACCTGTCAAGCGCATCCTCCCCTCCGCGCCCCTCCGCCCCCAGCTCTCCAATAACAGCAACCCGGAAGACGTCGACCCTGCCGTGGCCGCGAAGCAAGCCGCGCAGGACGCGAAGCACTCCACCTGCGTCACCATCTTCACCGCCTTAGGGAACCACATCATCGCAGGCACGTCGAAAGGGTGGATCAACATCATCGAGACGCAGACCTGCAACATGATCCACTCGACGCGACTGTGCAACGGCGTCGTGATCCTCCTCCGCCTCGCGAGCAACGGGCGCGACCTGCTCGTCAACAGCTCGGACCGCGTCATCCGGACGGTCGTCATGCCGGATCTGTCGCAGCTGGGGGTCGGGCTGGATCCGGCGAACATCAAGCTCGAGGTCGAGCACAAGTTCCAGGACGTCGTCAACCGGCTGAGCTGGAACCACGTCGCGTTCTCGTCGACGGGGGAGTTTGTCACCGCGTCGACGTTCATGAACCCGGACATCTACGTCTGGGAGCGCAGCCACGGCTCCCTGGTGCGGATCCTGGAAGGGCCCAAGGAGGAGCTGGGGGTGGTCGAGTGGCACCCGTCGCGGCCGATGATCGTGGCCTGCGGCCTCGAGTCCGGCTGCATCTACACGTGGTCGATCATCACGCCGCAGAAGTGGTCCGCGCTGGCCCCGGACTTTGTTGAGGTCGAGGAGAACGTCGAGTACGAGGAGCGCGAGGACGAGTACGACATCCACCCTGCGGAGGAGATCCACCAGCGCCGCCTCGACCAGGAGGACGAGGTGCCCGACGTGCTGACCATCGAGCCCGTCAAGGGCGACGCGGACGGCGACCTTGAGTCCTTCCGCATGCCCGTCCTCCTCGACATCTCGGACAGCGAGAGCGAGGACGACATCGTGGCCGTCGGTCCGGGCACGATGCGGCGACGGAGTCCCGGGTGGATGGCCGCGAACGGGGACGACGTCGACGTCGGTGACGGGACCGGGACCGGGGCCGGGGCCGCAGGCAGGCAGGCCACGAACGGCGTCTCCAAAGGCCATAGAGGGCGACGAAAAGCGAACCAATAATACAGTTTGTTTCTTCTCATGAGCATCTTACAATATAAAAAGGGCGAAAGAAAGGCATGCATTTTTCTATCGCATTTTTTTTTGTTCCCGTTAGGATGGGATGGCGGGGCTAGGTACCAGGAGTTCAACGGAGCATGATATATCAGGTCAGGTATCAGGTCAGGTCAGGTTCATATCCGGCCGGGCATTTGGGAACCGGATCTACTATTCTATCTGTGACCTTTTTTCTTTGATTTTTTTTCACCCGCGGTGTATTATACGATACGTTATACCTACCTACCTACCACCTACCTAGGTACCTAACCTAGGTACACGGGTATATTGTATGTGCTAATGTACTGTACATGTACATGTACATAAAACAATAATCAATGACTAACTATATCATATCATGACGTCAGACAATAATATAACAACAACAACGACGGGACATTCAAACTATTAAGTGTTCCGTGGAATGGAAATAATGGATCGTTGACAATGACAATGACATTCCCATGAGCATGAACCAGCCGGCAGGCAAACCTTGAAAAACAGGCCTAGTCTACTACTATACTATACTATACTTACTTAGATGTAAGTAATATCCCCTCTTTTTTTTTGTCCCTGGTGAGAAACATTAATAATAGGTGTAGGGCTTTTCGAGAACAAACGCGAGACGGAACCTTATCCAGCCCTGTCGGATAGATCGACTGGCTGGCTCGCTGGTTTCGTTCATAGCGTTATGTAGGTGGGGACTTCGTCGCTGCATCGCGTCATGGGGACTTACAATCCTATCCAAAATAGCGACGAAGAGGGAAGGCAGTCGAGACGGCAGGCAGAGTAGTTAGCTAACTAAGCAAATCAAATACCCAATTAATTAATGTCCTCGGAAGTCGTTGCTAACAAAAGTCATTTTCTTTAATAATCCCTTCTTCGCTGTCGTTTCGTTCCGTTTCGTCCGAGGGCTACATTAGGTAGCCACCATCTGGGCAGCAAAAAGTACGGTCCACGGGTATATTAGGTACAACATTACCATTATTATGTAGACGAAGATTCCAGGAACGAGAACTAAGACGGGAAAAAACAAAGAGCAATAGATAAAAAAAAAGAGAGATGGTCATTGCTCATAACATAACATGAAAAAGGACATTGCAGGAAATTCAAAAAGAGAGGGGGAATCCGGAACACCAGTCTCAACGTATCGATCGTAGAGAGATACACGTATCGAAAATGAGCATTGGAGCAAGAGAGGCCAGCAGCCGGACTCAGGGGGTATAAGGCCGCTCTGCACGTAAATCGACCCAAAACGCCGCAGAAATGCCGTTATTCGTTTGAAGACAAGTAAACATCACCGCGAAAGATGGGACCGATGAAAAGACTTTTTAGTAAAAGGGAAGCCACCGTCGAGGTGAAATCGGAAAAAGAAAAAAAACAAAAGTCTATCCCATCCTTTTCCTATCTTTTTTTATCCCTGTCATATACTCAGTCATTCTCTTCTTTGACCCAGCGCCTGTTCCAAAATCTTGTTCACTCTATTCCTCACCACTCGACCCCGCGTTGAGAATCCGGTACCATGGCCCTAGGTGACAAAGCATTATATCACCCATACCGTGGTCAGTCTCATCAGTTCTTGCAAATGCTCCCTTCCAATGGTAGCGAGCGAGTGGAAAGGCTGCGACAAGCATCTTCAAAGACTTCCCCAAAGTCATTCGACTTGGCATTTGAATGCTGACAGGGTTTTCTGGCTCAAAGCCATTCAGTGATAACATCGCAGCGTGGGGAGCATTACACCTTCAATGCCCCAAATATGTGTACGACTCGAGTGGCCTATTACAACTGCGATTGCAGAGAATTCAACGTTTGTCAAAGCCGTGGTGTGGCATAGGGTATCGATATGAACAACTTTCAGCGGTTCGTGTCTCCCAAAAAATCTCATGTCATGAGGTGCAAGAACTGGATTGTGGACAACGCTCAGGAGCGTGGCCAGGTCCTGAGAGGATTGTGTAGGTGCATCAGCAAGCGTCAGGGGCGAAAGCAAATGGGGGGTATCCCGCTGGTCTCACCTCTAATTGGCAACAGGCTTCCGCGCTTGGTATATATGGAGAATATTGTAGGAATGGATTTCTTTGTTGAAAGCCTCTGACTGAACATCCGCTGCTATTCTCTTTATTCGATCCACCGACCAGCCGAAAACACGGCTGAACGGGGCCAGGCTGAGCGTCTCGATGCTCTCCGAGATGGCCAGATTGTACCACCGTCCGACTGTTCTCTCATGCTCATCCTGGTGCCACGGGTTCAAGGGCAACCCGACCATCTGATGGTCTATTTCGACGAATCCAGCCTCTGTAAGGAGCCTTATCGTCTCGCGTGCGCTATGGGCAATAGGCCTCATGGCATCCTCGGTAGCCTGTTTCAGCCATTGATACCAATTCCGCAGAGCCGTACCATCTAGGGACCGGTCATCACAGCGAGGCTCAAAGTCAATCTCGACCTGCTCAAACCACGCACCCGGGCGGAGATGTGCGAATATCCTACGGTAGAGGCTTGGCCAACTGGCGACACTCCCGCAGCCCATCTGCAAGTGGATCAGGTCCCAGGAGTTCTCGCCCAGCGCCCACGGGCTCTCGTAGTCAAACGGCGCGTAGAAGTCGCAGTTCTTCGGATGGTTCGAGGGCTGTATGGCAGCCAGATCCACACCCACGACAAACGCATCTGGATACTTGTTCGCCACGTCGATGGCCCAGATCCCCGTTCCGCAGCCCAGATCCAGAAACCGACCGTTGCTGGGATGTGGGGCATAGATCAGTCCGTCCGAGACCCGTGCCACGGTGAAGACCTTGTGGAAGATATCCAGGCGATCCTGCTCCTGCTCGTCGCACGGCAGCATGTAGACGCCCTTGCGAAATCCGTGGTATGTGCGTCCGTTCTCCTGATAGTTCAGGTACGGCTCGGAGTTCCTTGGAAGAAGTTGCACATTAGCAATCGAGCGGCCCGACCTCCGGTGTTGACCCTCGGGGTGTTTGAGCCCAGAACATACTTGTAGATGGGAGCCACTGCGGCTGGAGATCCGTTGCTGCTCCAACCGGCCGGACCAGCCTGATGCTCCCTTTTGGGAGGCTCCCTGTCCGTGACGGCATAGATGTCCATGGCGTTGGAATTCTGTCTTGGACGGGAGGGGCCAGCGGGAACCGTCGACTGGGAGTGGTACGGAGGGTGCGAAGGGGCGGCCGGTGGCGGCTGCTGGCCGTACTGGTAGGCAGGAAACATGACTGCAGCTTAGCTGGGGGAAGACGGCTGGTGAAGGAGATGGAGCGCTGGAGGAGGAACGGGCTGGCGGGAGGATGTCACCAAGACCAGCAGTCTATCAGCGAGAGCAGGTGGAACTGAAGCGTACATCTATCAGGCGCAGACAGACGGGGGAGCAAGCCCGACCAGGCAGGGGGACTCGAAGCGATGCTCACGATAGCATGAATCGACGAGGAGCACAAAGAGACGGCGGAAGCGTCGCCAGGGCAGGAGCTGGCAGCCTGAAAAAGCAGGGCCGCGCAGGGAAGGAGCGGAGGACGACCTCAGGGAGGCCCAAAAATGGGGACTTGAGGGATGCTGATGCAGGCGCAGGTCGGGATCCTTTTGGGGGGTCGTCAGATCGGGGCCATCGAGGGAAAGGGCGGCTTTAAGGTTGTGCAGCGGGTGCGGTGTCTGGCCGGGCCGGACGCAGCTTCCTGTGGTCCAGCGGTGGGCGGCCGGGCGGGCCGCGCCTGCCACCTGGGGCAGCAGGGTCCCTCCGCACCCGCATGACCGCCCACACCTTCGGGCCCGTCAGCGAGCCTCCTCAGCGCTCCAGCATGACAGAGATCCAGCCAGGCAACCTGCATGCTGCGCGTGCACCAGGCGCTCCTTCCGCCGTGCGGCATCCAGGCTGGCGGTCTCGCAGCTCTCTCTCCATGGGTCCAGCTCTAGGTAGCTCTCTACCTTAGGTACCTACTGTGTAAGGTCTAGCAGCTGGACAGCGCCGGCAAGTCTCCGGAGCCCGGCCTGGCCTTAGGCTCTGCAGGTGCCGGGACGGGATGTGGACCCGTCAAGGCCCAGACAACCCGGCGCGGCGGGTGAAGCTTCCAGGAAAACAGCACCATGATGCTAGCAAAGAGCGCACCGGCACATTGCGTGCAGCCTACGGCCCTAGCTGCATCGTGGGCCTGAACGCCGTTGGTCCTCCCGGCCCTCCTCCGTGGTACGACCTGGCGGCCCTGGCATCCGCGGGGGCCGTCTCCTCCCAACGGCCACCTAACTAAATACTCTAGCTCACCCCGCCGGCCACGGTTGGGTCGTTCTCTCTCTCTCCGTACGCACACGTCTGTTACTAAGCATCCTTTGACCGCTTTCTGGATGCTCCTGGTCCTTGGTCCTGGCCCCATCCCGCCCGGAAGTTGTCTCCCTCGCCTGCAAGAGATCAGCTCGCCAAGAGACCCGGGAGGAGCTGATCCTCGTTTCAGAGCGCTGAGATGGGCGTCGGGAAGAAAATAGGCGAGGTGGACGGAATCGAAGCAGACCATGGAAGGAGAGAGTCCGGAGAAGGGGATCGCGCCGTCAGACAGCTACACAATTATCGAGTTTCGAGAGCAATGTACCGAGTATTCATACTCAGTCTTGCCACGGGTTGGCACCACACTCTCGGCAGGTTCCGATCAGGCCGCACTCACTTTACACGTCAGTGATCAGACCGCCTCGACGGCGACCATCTCCTCCCAGACTTACGGCTGATTTGGAAACAAAAATCGTGGTTCATGGTTCTGCTTGCCGCGCCTACATACGGACTTGACAGTGGAGAAATTCATGGTGTGGCATGTTGGACCATCTGACCAAGGATGCGCTTTCTTGGACACACTCCTAACCGAGGCGGACACGGTCTGTCAGGAGCCTTGTAATCACACCATGTCCGGTGCTTCTGCATCGCTGCAAAGTATGCCATGTTCCTTCGCCTATCAAATAATAATGACCACCACAGACAGCATCTCCATCCCACGTCGAGGCATCCGTTCGGGAAACGCATGTCGATGCACCACTGCACAGTACACAGTACTACTCCGTATGCAGATGGTATGGCCCGAGCGTCAACACTTGAATACAGTGCATCTGCTGAAACTTGGACAACCTGCGCATTATCTCTGGAACTCTCCGAAATGTTGACATAACAGTACATTAAAAGAATTTGGCAAGATCCACATATAGAAACGAGTAATGCTTACGCACTCAGTCAGTATTCCGTACTATGCGCATCATACCCTGAACCCCGCCCGGTTCCCACGAGGGCGGTATTCATTTGACATGTTTTTAAGGTGGAGTTCACGTTCATAGCTACCCAGTAGTAGGTTACTGTTTCCTGTCCTTCGCAAATCATCATACCGTGCCTAAGGTTCCTAGGCTGCAGCGGCCAACTTAGGCATTATTTGCTTTTGCACGGAGCAATCGTCTGTGACGATGGAGGTCTCCTGTCACCGAAGGAACCCTGTTCGACCCAGATCTGCTTGCATGTCTGGCTCGACACGTCTCATTGTTTCCCCGCACCACCAATACATGGCCTGACTCCATGCGTACGGATATGTTATCGGACCGGTGAGGATGAAAAAGAACTAGACACCTAGCGACCTTCCTGGATCTTAGCGGCATCGCCTCATCATTGCTGAGAATCCCGAACGTGGAAGGGGGGGGG
>Ga0207748_1000189_pt1 | contig 59204 bp, 35 predicted proteins | sample HigsolmetaGSP13D_FD_184841 | JGI IMG/M metagenome (GOLD analysis project Ga0207748, IMG submission 184841) | High solid enriched microbial communities from the Joint BioEnergy Institute, USA - SP1-3-D (SPAdes) | ecosystem: Engineered > Bioreactor > SSF (Solid state fermentation) > Aerobic >...
TACTCTAATATCAAAACGTCTCACATGAGCAAAAATGCAGATGCGGAACGACATGCAGAGGCACATTGATGGTCACAAGAATTTTCTCGAGGCAGTGAGCCGGCAGGAGGCAACTAAACATAACAGTCAAGTATTGGGATCAGTAATGGGCTCACTTGCACCTTATACCCGGGTTCAAGAACATTCAGCACTCTAGATAGAACCATATCTAGGTGGAGAGTCTAGGATCAAAATGATATCCCTCATTCGTGGGTCAGTACGGATCACTCCTACCAAAGCTTTAAGTAACATTCAATACCTGTAGTGATAACCGGCATTTTAACATACTATTACCTTATAATAGCTACGGAACAAGTTTGCATAATACTCAGAGGATGACATTTAAGGCGAACTATTCACCATTAATGCCTTCAAGACCCGAAAGCTGACGAAAATCCCTCTGTAATCTGCCAGCATCATTTCATGTCCGTAGACATAATGTACAACCATGAAATAAAAAGCAAAGAGCCATAAACGTGCCCAGTCCAGAACCCCATTATCACGTCAAAAAAAGAGAACCAACCCACGCCGAATAAAGAGATGAAAAAAGAAAAACCGCCTACAGTTCCTGGCTCGGGTTCTTGCCGCTCTTGGGAGTCTTCTTGGGAAGAAGGTCTAGATTGACGTTAGTAAAATGCTTGCACATCGCACATGTGCGAAGGTCAACATACTCTGGTGAATGTTAGGCAGGACACCACCCTGAGCAATGGTGACGTGGCCAAGGAGTTTGTTCAGCTCCTCGTCATTGCGGATAGCAAGCTGGAGATGACGAGGAATTATACGAGTCTTCTTGTTGTCTCGGGCGGCGTTACCAGCCAACTCGAGGATTTCAGCGGCGAGGTACTCCAAAACAGCGGCAAGGTAGACAGGGGCACCTATGTAAAGTCAACATTGGTTCCAACAATTCATTTCGGGGGGATGCATTACCAGCACCGACGCGCTGGGCGTAGTTTCCTTTACGGAGAAGACGGTGAACACGACCAACAGGGAACGCAAGACCAGCCTTAGACGAACGCCTGGAGCGTAGGTGTCAGCCTAAGACCACATCCGATGTGGAAAGCAAAATACATCCATATCTGATATTTGGATGCTGGGGAGGTGTCACATACGACTGCGCGTTCTTGGTGCCACTAGCCTTGCCTCCGGACTTGCCTCCAGTCATTTTGGATAAGCTGTTCTTGGTCTCGAACAATCGAATGATTCAGCTTAGAGATCCTAGGATTTCAGGTTTGTTGTGATGGCGTGGACCGACGGTGATGTGGTGGATGAGTGAAAGTAAAGGAACACGAAAGTGGCAGCGTGGAGGGAACAGAGGACATTTATAAGAACGCGGCGAGGGTGACGTTGGGTCTAGGAGCAGCCTTCCAGATCAACCTCTCGCTTAAGGGGGGGAGCCAATCACAAACTAGATCAGACGCGGGCGCCATATTTTGGCCGGAGAGCAGGGAAGGCTGACCGTTGGTGTGCCAGCTGCGCTGGCCGCGTCGGGTCACGGGCTACGCGATCCGGTCACGGTGGTGTGCCAGATCAGGTCAAGCGTTGTACCATAGGCCTGTACCGCCCATTACATATCTCTTGGCGTGATCCTCCACGCCCCGCGTGCCATCTAACGCGTCCGCGCCTCGCTAATCATACGGATCATACATGACCGTTACCGTATCGAAATTATGCCTCCGTTGCACACCTCAGGATCAACCGGCGCTTTGGCAAACTCCTATAAGTACGGCACCCCCCTCACCCACCGCGTTCTTCTCTTGCTTTCACCTCCCTATTCCATCTCCATCCGCATCTCTGTCCAAACACCTGCCAAATCATCAACTTCGTCGTCTCACTTCGGCAGTATTTTACAACCTCGATAATTTCGGATCTTTTTTATAACTCGTAATCAGAGACTACGAACAAGATGCCTCCCAAGGCTGCCGAGAAGAAGCCCAGCACTGGCGGCAAGGCTCCGGCCGGTGGCAAGGCCCCCGCTGAGAAGAAGGAAGCCGGCAAGAAGACTGCGGCCGCCGCTGCTGGCGACAAGAAGAAGCGTGGCAAGACCAGGAAGGAGACTTACTCCTCGTACATCTACAAAGGTACGTTGTGCTTGAGACGCGTTCCCTCGCGATTTGAAGAATCGTGTCACCCCGCATTCTCAAGATGATTCACTGACCCGTTCTTTAGTTCTCAAGCAGGTCCACCCTGACACTGGTATCTCTACCCGAGCCATGTCGATCCTCAACTCATTTGTCAACGGTATGTTTGCCTATATCCTCTGAAAGTCGAAATAAACTAATTGTTTAGACATTTTCGAGCGTGTCGCAACTGAAGCTTCGAAGCTCGCTGCCTACAACAAGAAATCCACTATTTCTTCTCGAGAAATTCAGACCTCGTAAGTCATCCTTTTCCGCGATTTTTGAAACGGGACTAACATGGAAACAGTGTGAGGCTCATCTTGCCTGGTGAACTGGCCAAGCACGCCGTGTCGGAGGGTACGAAGGCTGTGACCAAGTACTCTTCTTCCGCAAAATAAGCTCTTTTTTCGTTATTCCAAGGGTTGTCTTTTTTGCTACCTCATGGTCTACCGTGGCTCTGTGAGGCGGTGGGTTAACGGGTGTTCGTGGGATTTTTTCTAATGTGTCATGGGATGGCTGTTTTTCCTTTTGGGCCGAATGTTGTTTATGGTTACAATTCCTGAGGTGAACGCGGTGTAACATACTCGAATCTGGGGTTGGTTGCTCAGTTCCACCTTCCCTGCTAGAGCTCAATAAAGATTGATTTAGTGCACGTAATATTTCTGTGGTATGGATGCTTTATACGTCGTTGTCCTGAGATCCAGACTGAATTGGATTTGACTTAGTATTCTATGTCCTACAGGACAATATAGGAGACGTTTATGCGGAATAAGTTGCCAGTGCTGGTTGGCGCGACCATATGTTTAGATGGAGGAGTTAGGGTGCACTATCGCATCGCTCTCATCCTCATCATCCAACGCCTCAACTTCATCCAGTGCTCCCTCTCGCTCCTGACCAGGTCCGAACAGTAACTCCGTATTAGAAATGTGAACGATTGGCTTTCCTTCAACCGATGTAACCCGTCTTTTCCAGTCTTCCCAATCTTGTTCATCTTTGATGAGAAATCCAATCAGCATGCTGGGGTCCATGTCTTTGATATGGAGTCTTCTGAGTCGGCGAGTATGGTAAGAGTCAAGTTCCTCCTTGGAATACACGTCGCCGATGTTATGAAGCGGCAATGCGGCTCGGGTATGGTGAGGATCAAGATAAAAGAAATATGAGCCCTGGACTCCAATAAAATAATGGGATGCTGATGGTCGCCCGCTGTACATGCAGGTCAGCACCGAACGCTCTTCCAACATGATTAGGAGCTCAACGGAACATACCCTGCGATACCGACCGACTGGGGGTATTTTAGAGTGTCTTTTAGGCTCTCCCAGTACACGGGAGTGACACGATCGATTCCTAGCCTGGTCCCTAGCAGGATTAGGGTTGGATTCATTTGCCCTGATTTGTTGTAGGCAATTGTTCGAAACTTGTCTTCGTACACATCCGAGCTGTCGCTTGTGATATAGACATTCAACCCCGCATCTTTGTATTCATTTGATAGTGCCCTGCTCCTCCTGTCAGCGTTGTACTTTGGACCATTTGCGGTCAAGACATACTGTATACACCTGGCAGTTGCCGAAGGCCCGAACCACTCGCCAGGGTATTTGCCGCATGACGATGCACCGTGCTTGACAAATCGGTGTATCGAGAACGGAGCCTCTGGGTGGTCTGCGAACAGTGACAACAATCTGCTTTCCTCCTCAGCTCTATCCCCTCGACGCCAGTCTGTGTGGTCATCAGTAAGGATAATCACATAAAGACGCGCATCTGATGTTTCGTACCACGGCCCAGCCATAAGATAGACAGTGCGTTGGCCAGGAGGCTTTGGCCGGAACGTATCATGCATCCCCATCCTGTATCCGAGGTGAATCCTTGAGAGTCCACAAGCTGGCTCCTCAGGCGCACGCCCAAGGTCATCGACAGTGGTGCATTGGGGTCGTCGGATTTGGGGATTATGGGAAAATTAGACCGGTACGTGAGCCATATTTTGGACTCGAAGTCGTCAAGAAATGCATCCGGCCACCCATGGTCGGCGCCCTCATTTGATGCTGTGGCCTTCGGGATAAGCGACTCTTTCAAACTGCTCTTCGCTCCAGATGGTGACAGCTGTGGCTCTACTGACGACTGCGACTCTGGAGCAATGGGTACTGTGCCGTTTGCGTTGTGACGGTTTGCTGCAATAGCCTCAACGGCTGACTGGGAAGGAGGTGCATATTCCCTGCCCAAGCACCATATCGAAGAACCAGGATCCTCGTTCCTGGGTTCAGGGTCCCAGAAGCACTGTACGATACGTTTGTATCTGCTTAGGTCGATGTTGTTCATGTCTGGTTTGTGATGAGTGGATGTCATAGGAGCTAGATGCGGGGAAGCTTAGACACTGGAGACATGAGGAAGTAGGATTATATATTAACCAAGTCGGACCTTGACGGAGATCCAAAATGATGACTCTCAGCGACCACAGAAGAGCGCCGATACTGCAAGGCACTTACACCCAAAGCAGGGGAGAGTACCTAGTCCTCCACTCAAGAAGAAAGCTAGAACTGCAACAGAGGCGTCCAGTCACGCGAACGATCAGAACGTCATCGCCCGCCTGGGGTGAAAAACAAGCGTGCCCAGGAATGTGGACGGACAACCATTTCCACAATATAATCTTACATCCACAGACGAAAAAAAGTCGTACGTCCACGAGGGCTTGAACTCGTTGCAACGATAGATAGCCATGTACTACTACTGTATGATGCTCTCCTCTCTTATCCTGGCGGGTTGCTTTACTTGTCCGGCCCGGGAAATTCGCTGAGCGACGCCGGGCCTGCCCACCGCTTTCCTACAGTGGCGTCAGCTCTATCAAACCTCAATCTCAGCTCTTGCCATTGTCATTATTATTCGGCGGCCACAGGGGCCCAGTACGTACTACCGCACCCGGAGCCAAGCCCGACGTACCACCCAAGCAAAGGGTCATCAGAAGTCAATAACAGGCCAGGCGCGCGAAATATAGCCCGCCCTTTCACCTGCCAAAAATTCCTAGCAGCCGCGATTATCTCCTCCTCAACGCGTGCTTTTCGCCCTATCCAAGGAAACACAGAGGGTTGCATACTCCAGACCACTGTAAAGCCAGTTGCTCACCTATGGCTCGCCCAGAAAGGACAAATGCACGCGCCAGACAGCGGGGATCTGCTACTAGAGGTCAACCAGGTGCGTTACACTTCAACACGAGCTTACATTAACCCGGAACTCCTCCCCTCAACACCAATCTAAGTGAGCCTTTGTGTCTGTCCAAGGGAATGTATACTGACATGACCCCCCAAGCTCTCTCGCAAACCCCCCTCACAATGCAGCAGGAGGCACGGAACACAGAACGACATAGCCTTTGGTGGTCAGATACCAGTCTTCGTTACAATAAAATCAACTTCATTAGCGCCGGTGATATGAAGCTTGATGACCCCAATGACACCGATCTTCGAGAGGTAAACCGGGGAATTCGAGAGCAGCATTCAACGACAGAATCAGACACGAAGCGTCCAGAAGACGCGCAAAAGCACATACAAACCGCCAGCGACAGCCTTTTTTTCGTCGACTCGCACGGCGAGAAAATCATCACAGACACCGGCTTCGCGGATCCTATTCCCCGGCTCCATTCACCCACCACAGAGGATTCTAGTGAAGATGAGGTGGTTTTTCCTGGGAGAAATGTTGCCAGAAACCGGTCTATCTGTGTGGATGATCAACCTCAACATGCTCTGCACTCCGATGCTACAAAGAATCAATATATTGTGAGCGGCCTGACAGTCCGAGATGAACCGGATTACGGATCCACTCGAGAGCCCTCTCCAGAGCCTGTCGATCTCAGAGAAAAATCACCATCAACCATAGAAACCGCTAATCCACTCTCCGCGTCAAGCCGTGCCAAGAGTCATCCCACGGATGAAGTGGTCGAGGTGAACATGAAATTGTCGAGACGTAAAAGAAGAAGCCGAAAGGCTGCGCTGGACGAAGCCGAGATTATGGCTGACTATATAGCAAATATGGACAAAGACTATAGTTACATTGAAGAATGGGCTGGTCTTACAGATGAGATCCATATTGACGATGCCGGATCAAGTTCTGGCGATTCCAATATTCCAGACGATTTAAGCGTCCCCGAGGGGCTACCCCTGAAAACCGGACACACCTTCTCGGTTGGCAAGGGCAAGACAGCAGATCGGACGCGCTGGAGGCCGGGGAAGCCCCAAGCGTTACCAGGCGCTGATGAGCAAATAAAGGCATCTGATGAAAATGGAAACCTAGACATCGTTTGTTCCGACTCCAGTGAAATTTCAACCAGCACGTCGACAGATGGTGACTTGAACGAACTTGAGGATTTCGATCCTGAACAGTGTGAACAGGCCCTGGCCTCGGCTGATGCTCTTGAAGATGATCCATACTATGGCTTTGACATAATGGATTTCGACCGACCGAGTCTCAGGAAGAAACCCAAAGGAAGACGCAAAGCTTTTAACCTTGAACTCTCCGATAGTGAGCTCGAACTGGAACTGGAGAGGGCATGGCAAAACGATCGAAGAAAGAAAAAGACCAAGAGGCGGGAAAGAGAAGAGCTCCGTTCTCAAGGACTATTGGGTCGAAGATCGGGTAAAGTTGACATGAAAGCAAAATATCCCGAGGGTATGAGCATCGATGACCTAAAGATGGAAATAAGAAACTTTCTTCTTTCGTCAATTGAGAGGTGAGTTCAATTCTCGATCGAAGTAGTTCCCTTTAACCTACTGATGCTTGCTCAGTTTACCTCTGCCGCCGATGACCAAGAAGGACAGAAAATTGGTCCATGACCTTGCAAACGCTCTATCACTAAAGTCACAGTCACGGGGCAGCGGCTCGTCCAGATTTCCGGTGCTTTATAAAACTTCTCGCACTCCCAAGTACACGCACAAAAGCATTTCCGACATCGAAAAGATCTTTTCTAGAGGACGGTTCAATCGTCCTATTGGTACATCCCGGGATGACAGAAATCCTAGTAGACTGGCCAAAAACCGTCGTGGTCGACGTAATGCTGCTGTCTCTTACATGGATGGGGATATTGTTGGTGCATCTGCGCCGGAAATAGGCGCGGAAAACAAAGGAAGAGCAATGTTAGAGAAGATGGGATGGATTACTGGGACTGCACTTGGGGCTTCAAACAATAAGGGAATATTGCAGCCTGTCGTACACGTCGTGAAGAGATCTAGGGCCGGTCTAGGATAAGTATGATCAAATTCCCACTTGTTTACACCCGAGTTAAACAATGTGCAATGGTTCCTTCGCATTGTAGTTCGCGATAAAGTATCCCATTATGACCGAGGAAAGAACGGCGTGAAGTGGTTCAAACCTGCTCTCCAGGTACAATACAATACAAGCCCTACATTCTTTGAAAATGTTAGTTGACACCGCCCTTATGCCAAGCAGTATAGCATGACTAACTACCTATTCAAATAGTATAAAGAACAGATGAGCTGCTATCAGTCTCATCCTTTGCTCCTCCCAGCAGTCTTAGTGGGCTTGTGTACAGGCTGGGCATGGTTGAGGTCCCTTATATGATTAAATAATTGAGTTCTAGAAGGAAAAGTGGCGTTACATGTGACACATGTCAACCTAGACTGTTCTCCAGTCACTTTCTGTGACTCCTTTTTGGCGCGTCTTTGCTTGGCCTTCCCGACCTTTGGATACACAGGACCAGGAGGATCACTCGAGTTTGAGACTGAGAGCTTTTGTGAAAATGTGTCCACTAAATCTTCAGTTCGTTGCCTGTCGCTGAGCATTTCTGGTTGAACATTTTCCTCATCTGCTTCCCGCAGGGGATAATCATTGCCCTCATCTTCCAATCTGGACATGTCACATTTGCTGTGAAGTGCATCTGGGATTGATGGACTATTGTCATCGCCAGCATCTTCTCTGTCAGACAAGTCGCTCTTATTGTCCAGTGGAGATTCTGATGTTAGGTTTGTTAGGCTATTATTGAATTCAGATGTCGACGGCGGCATGTTCCCATTTCCTGGGTCATTTTTGGTGTCCTGAAGTGTTTCTAGCTCCAACTCTTTGTCTTGCGCCCTCATTTCCCAACAAAGCTGCTTGACAGCTTTGATGTGTTTCTTGCTGCGCTCGTGCGCCTCGAATTGTTTTTCGCTCTTGAATATTTTCCTGCAGACCACACATTCAAAATGCTCTCGTTCAGACTCCGAACCACTAGTGAATTCTTCCTCTGGCTCCTCTGACCTCGCCCACTCTGGGATGACATAATCGCGTAGTTTTGCCTGATTTGCCGCTCGCGACCTGGCAGCCTGAGCTGCAGCTGAACTTCGAAGCTTTTGTTGGCGCTGGGCCTCACTTTCAGCGTTTGCTATGTACCGTGGATCTCGCTTTTTCACAAAAGCCACGAGCGACCTGACGGCATCATTAAACTCGCGGATGCCCTCATCTCTTAGACGTCTGTTCTCTTTTTCCATCAACCTGCGAACACGACGGTCAGGTGCGTCAGCGCATCGATAGACATCTCTCCAGGCAAACGATTTTTTCGTAGAAAAGCTACTCCACGCCGCGTAAAAAGGGCGTACAACTTCATCAAAGTCATCATCTCGGCTCCCAAAGGACGGGTAATAGACGGGTTCAAGGTTATCCCATTTACACGCTAGTTCTTCCTCCCAAGCAAGTCGCTCGAAAGTTTCTCGGAGACCACCGAAGAAACCGGATGGGGAATCAGAAAAATCCATTCGGGGGCTGAATTTAGGAAACAGCTTCATAATATCGTCGGCGGTGGTCATCCGGATGTTATAGAAGTACTGATCTCCAGTAGACATCTTGTCATTCCTCAATATCGCATCTCGATGTGAATCATACCACGCTCGTTCCTGCGGGTCCGACAGAACTTCATACGCGGTCTGAATCTCGGCAAACAACCTCGTGGACTCTTCAACATTTCCATAATTCCTGTCAGGATGCAGCTCTAGAGCCTTTTTTCTATAGGCCTTTCTGATACTTTTAATGTGTTAGCATGGTCCCTCATCAGTCTCACTCGGGAAAATTCGAGCAAACTAACTCTTCAGCCGAGGCATCTCGGTCCAAGCCGAGAAGCTGATAATAATCCGTTCTGGAGTCTGCATTGTTCTCAGCAGAGCTTGATCCCGCTTGGGTACCTGCCGATTGATTCTGGCCCATGGCCCTCGCCCAGGTCACCTTGTTCTCAGGATTCTTTGGCAAGAAATGTGCAATCAGAACTGTTAAGCTTCTGCCCACTAGGGTGTATTGTTAATAACTGTGGCCTTTCTCGTAGGGATAAGCAGTGGTCGTATTCAGTGACTGCTGCCCGGTAGCACCCAGTAGTATGTACTTTCCATGTTTGCGTTCAGTTTGGTGCATCAAACTACTGTGCGTTGGGGGAACATGATAATCTCGCAGTGGTGATGAAAGTTACTCCGTAGCTTGTTTGAATTTTGCATGGCGATTGGTCAGTCCATGTCACTCCCGATTTTCAAGGCGTGCCTCGCTAGTCTCCAGAACTACTTTTACCTACTACTAGCTACTCTGTAAATAAGAAATTCCGATTCCATGCCCGGACAACGATAGACAGGGTTCCCAGGCCCCCGGCAGGTCTTCCTCAAAAGTCCATCTATAGTAGGTATATTCCAGTTAACTAGGTAGGTACAATGTATATGTACTACGGAGTAGTATGATCACTGCGGGTCTGTATTTTTCTGTACCAAGTACAGAGTACATTCTGAAGTAAGTTGATTAGGAATTTGTACGGGGGCGCGCGCTGCCGGTCCTGCGATTATTAGTATGGCTCATTTGATGCGGTCGTGCACACCTGCAGCACCCCGTTAATCCAGTCTGTTTCTGGTGGAGATCTTTCCCCTTCGGTGCATCTGCTATTCTAGCTGCCATCCAGATAGGTCCCGTACCTATGATCTAGAACCCAGGTGGAGTTTACACTTGCATATGTCTTGGAATAGGATTCTTTACTCTATATAGCGGTGATTGCAACGGCAAAATATGTTGCTTCTAGGTTTTAGACTCGGAATACCACGACGTCTGCTCTATCAGCCATCTTATATATGTGCTAATTCTGGGGCTAACGAGCGTAGGCTAAGAGTGTACGTCCACTGGCCTTATCCCTGATCTGCAAGCATATATGCAAGAGTATAAAATACCAGACGGGATGATTGAATGATGTGAATACATACATACATAGATAGAATGATCAGTAAGCTGATTGGCAGAGATGTGCATACTCCCTCCATAGAGGTACAGTGGTGCACCTGAATACTATTAGACTCCTGATTTCATGGCAGGTTGGCTACTTAGAACTATCTCCGACCTGCCATTGCTTATCTCGAATTGGATCGATCAGCACCTAACTGTACGCAGCAGCCGCCCAGCGGCCCAGGGAGCCTGCCAAGATTCGGTATCCAAACTTCAAGAGGCTAGTGCGGGAACACCGGCGCTGCCGGGATGGACTTGTGGTTGATCAGTGCACCAAGGTACTACTGTACTCCGTATATGTGTCCAGGGCTTCTCAAAAAGCTATCGCGTATCGCGGATTGCCCTGGCGCTCTCCCATGCTAAGGTCTTTCCACTAAGTCACCTCGCATCGCCTGTATGTCTCCTCACTCCATACTTAGGACATCAGCAGGCTCAGGCCATCTTCTTCACTGGAGCTGGAGAGCCTTCAACACCTGGTCTAGCGGATGGTCTTATTTGTCATTTGATGCGTCGTGATGGAGACATCACTCGCTCATCTCCCTGACGAGATTCTCTATTCTATCCTTTGCTACAGCCCTCCTCGCTCCTCAGCTGCGCTGGAGAGAACCGCTCGCAGGTTCAGGAATGTCACCAATGAGCCGTTGCTATGGCGTTTTTACTGCCTGACTCATTTCAATTTTTGGGATAAACGACACGAGTTTCACAAGAAGCTCGCCAGCCCTGTTTCTTCTGTTGACTGGAAGAAACTCTATATTACGAGACATCTCATCGACATTGCCACTACTGAAGTACTGGAAAGCATCCTTACCAGCCAGACTGGGCGGATTGAGAAGTTCCATACTATCGTCAACTTTGGATATGACGCTAAGGATACACTTATACGACACAGCTTAGCGGGGCCCGAGAAAGAGGATTATCTGGCACGAAGGTTTGCTTGTCTTTCCACCTATCGCTGACACGGATGAATTTTGACATACAATCTGTGCGGGAACAAAAAGGTACTACAGCAATGCTGTCCTGGCCTGCCTTCATCGAAGTATTGCTGTGCCACAATGGGCTAAACTCAGAAACGGAGAGAACATATCTCTTGAACGTGCGTTGGGCGCTTTCGATCTTTTTATTCCAGAGAGCGGGTTTGGTGACTTGGATGATGTATGTCATATGTCAATATGGGCCGGGTTACATATTATATCCGATGACCTGACATAGGCTGATCGGTGTAGATAACAGGAAAGCTCGATAGAATCGTCGCCGAGCTCGTTGCTGAGAATCCCGACATCGAATCCCTTACTCCTCGCGGCAGGGCCCTAGCGGTTGCATCATATCTGAGACGGAAGAACCTTACCGGTATTGAGTCAGGGCGGGAGTACCATAGCCTTGAGCATAACTTTCTGGGAATTGCATTGAGTGACCCTGGTCACAATTCCCTTCCTTTAATATCAGCAGCTATCTATTGCTACGTCTCGCAGAGTCTCGGTCTCAATGCCCGTCCTTGTGGATTCCCTTTTCATGTCCACGTTATCATCATGCCGCCGCCCGGATTGGACATGGATGGCAACGTGCTTGACGATGGGTCTCAGGGCGAGCCTATGTACATGGACCCCTTTCGGTCGTCAACTGAGACTCCTGTTTCCGACTTACAGAGCCAGCTCAATTTTTTGGGGGCTTCGGACCTTGAGCAGTCAACATTCCTTGGCGAGTCGTTGACGTCTGAAATCGTTCTACGTTGCGGGAAAAATATCCTAAACTCGATTCAGCAGATGTCACACACACCGACCCTGCGTCAGACCTCCATAGATGTCGTAAGTGCGAAATATGCTGGCCTATGGTCCTCCATGCTATTTGCGGGACCGTCACGGCCAATGGAGCTCCGACAGCACCTGCCTTGGCTAATGGAGCTATTTGCTACGGATTTCCCTTCGGATATATACTTGATCGAACAGTACATTGTGCCTCTTTTTCAGGGGTTAATTGAATATGAGCATCTTCTGGAAAGCTTACACGTCATGCGAGCTGTAGATGAGATACCCAAGCAAGTCCGGCGGCGCACCTCGGAGCACAAGAATGTCAGATATCGAATAGGCCAAGTATTTCGTCACCGTCGATACAACTATATAGCCGTAATAACCGGGTGGGATGCTGAATGCGGCGCTGGAGAGCAATGGATTAGGCGAATGGGTGTTGATAGGCTACGGGATGGTAGACATCAGAGTTTCTATCATGTTCTGTGGGTTTGCGACTTTGGAGCTGAGACTCTTGGTTTGCTGCTAACTTCTATATGCTCCAGGGTTGAAGACAAGAGTGTGCGATATGTCGCTGAAGAGAATATTGAGATCATTACGCCGCATATTTCGGAGTTACCTCCATCGTTCACGATGGTCGCAGGGAAGCATTTCAAGCGATGGGACGAGCAGTCTCGGACATTTGTAAGCAACATTCGAGATGAGTACCCTGACGATTGAAAATGAGCGGGGCCCTTTGTATGACAACGACACTTGTCCGTTGCCATTTATGTGTAGCTACACGAGAATAATTTAAATGGTATGAATATTGTAGTAATATTTTGAAATACATTCTGTGTTCAAGGGCTGAAGAAGCTCAGTTGTATTGCTTAAAGCCTTTACTCATATCATAAGCTTAACTATGACTCACATATGATGATTTTCTTTATGAGATTCTTCAGAAGATGGTTTCTGATTTCTAAGTCATGGCAACTATTGAAAGTTAATACATGTGAAAGCAGTGTGTCACACCTACTAGGCAGTAACCTCTATTATGTGACTGGTCTTCAAATATCTTCAGTATCAGCAGGACCCCAGGACAAGGGTTGAAACGAAACAAGGCAACTCAAAGGAGAAAAGATAACCCAGACTGATCATGTCTGAAGACATGAGGAAAAAAATTATACCGAACTGAGCAGGTCTAGGGACATGATAGGATGGGCATAAATAGGGTTGTTTATCCAAGCATGTATTTAGTCTACCGCGTCTTATTTACAAAGCAGATCTTAGGATCTATAGAGAATCAACTAGTCTTTCCATGGCTTCTATCTATTTCACTCACATTAAGAAGCCTTATATCAACTCTTAGTCAGTTGATACCCCTAACGTAACCCACAAGCAAGCCGCTCACCCAACTGAACCGCTCACCCGCCCACCCGCGCGAATCCTATACAGAAATCGATCAAATTCAACGCGCCACCATGCCACCAAAAGCGCGTATAAATTCGAAAAATTCAGCTCATCAGGAGGGGCAAATCCTATTGGCTATATCTGCCATAAAAAATCATGAGAATCTGCTGAGTATTTGCAAAGCAGCATGTCTTTATGATGTTCCTTTCTCTACTCTAAAGGACCGACTCCACAGCACTGTTGCCAGGACCAATATATGTGCCAATGGGCATAAATTGACTGATACTGAAGAGGATACACTTCTACAATAGATATTGTCTCTGGATCAGTGTGGAGCAGCTTCTCAGCCAGCCTCTATACAGGATATGGCCAATATTCTTCTTTCTGAGCACAGTCCATCCAATATTTAATGTCATGTTGGCAAGAATTGGGTCTACAACTTTATCAAGCATTATAAAGACCTAAAAACATGATATTCACAAAGATATAACTATGAGCGTGCCAAGTGCGAGGATCTAAAGGTCATCCATGAATGGTTTGAATGTGTACAAACCACTATTCAACAATATGGAATTCTTGATGATGATATCTACAATTTTGATGAGACAGGCTTTGCAATGGGCTTGATTGCCACTGCAAAGGTAGTTATTAGAGCAAAGACATCTGATCATCTACCTCTTTTACAGCCTGTGAATCAGGAATGGGTAACAGTTATTAAATTAGTTAATTCAGCAGAATGGGCACTACCACCTTGTATCATTTTCAAAGGGAAGGCTCAACTCCAGGCCTGGTATAAGAATAACACCTTGCCACATGACTGGAGGATTGAGATCAGTCTTAATAAATGGACTACAGATAAGATTAACATATCATGGCTTCAAAATCTGTTTATTCCATATACAAATAATTGGATAAAGAAAAAATATTGGATGCTAGTTCTTGATAAGCATAAAAGCTATCTAACACCTCAATTTGATCATGCCTGTGCCCAAAATCATATTATATCAATTTGCATGTTACCTCATTCATCTCATCTCCTGCAGCCTCTTGATGTCGGCTGTTTTGCTGTTCTAAAGCACACATATGGCCACTTAGTTGAGGATAATATGCAACTTGGCATCAATTATATTAACAAGCTAGATTTTCTCACAGCCTATCCCAAAGCTTGTACAGAAGCCTTCAAATCAGAGAATATTAAAAATGGCTTTGCAGCAGCCAGATTGGTGCCATTCTGCCCAGATTGGGTGCTTATACAGCTTAATATACAGCTCAAGACCCTGACACCCTCTGGAAGCTGTGCTGGTAGTATTCTGACCAATTGAGTGCCAGAGACACCTCATAATATTCTTGAATTACAGCATCAGGTGACTACAATCAAGGCCTTACTCAAATAGTGCATGCAGAGCCCACCAAGCCCTACAAATGTTGCTCTGGATCAGCTTATCAAGGGCTGTCAGTTGGCCATGAATAATGCTGCCATCCTTGCAAAGGAAAATCATGATCTACAGACTGCAAATAAGAAGCAGAAGCAGAAGCACAAGCAATCAACAAACCAGCTATTGTATAAAGAAGGTCTTTCAGTTCAGAAAGCACAGGAGCTCATATAAAATCAAATTTTGGATGAGAATCAGGCACTGAAGAGTATAATTGCTCAGGCTGTGGAGGCAGCTTCTGCACCCTGTATACACACACCACCAAGGTGTAGTGACTGCAATACTGTTGGGCATATACAGACTCAATGCCCAAATCACTCTAATTCTTGATTTTGTAAATAATTGCTGTTTTGAGTCAATAATAAAGCTTCGGATTCTATATAGTATTCGCGCGGGTGAGCGGGTGAGCAGTTCGGTTGGGTGAGCGGCTCACTTGTGGGTTACATTATATTTTGACATTCAGTTAGCTAGTTTTGAAATAAACTTTCAACAAGTCATCAGTAATTTTAATTATAATATTAATAATATTCTTAGCTTGATTAAAGAATTAAACTTTATCTAGAAGTATTCTAGATATTTGATTTTTTTACAGAGTTTTATCTATAATGTAATCTATAAGTGAGCAAAACACCTCCCTACCATGCAACATCTCTTTTTATAAGCTATACAATAATAAATGAATTAAATCATTTATATGTACTAGAAATCAGTTGTTTAATAGCTAGGGCATGTTCTAGCAGTATGTTTTAATAATTTATATAAGCTGCACTGCAATAGCATCTGCTTTGCTGACCATAAATCTGATTGCTCAACCATCTTTTTATATACTTGATCAGCTTACTGTGCATATTATAATCTCTTATATTTGTTAAAATATTCTTAATAGCTATATAGAATCTAGATATATTTCTTTTTCCTTTTTTAATATTGATTAACAGCTTATAGCTCTCTATTTTTCTGCATAAAAAACAATATTATATATTGCAATCTAACAGCTCTTAATTAGTTGATTAAAACTTGCTTTACTAGACTTAATAAGCTTTATAAATATGTTTTGATAGATATTTAAGAGTTCTGATCTGAAGCTCCAATTTTCTAATATTATAAGATGTTTTAGGAATTCAGGATGCTGATTAATTGCTATAAAATATAAAAGATAATGTAGATATCTTTATCTAAATATAAAATTATAAAAGCATTTAATCTAACTAATATAAGATCAATTCAATAGTTGCAAATCCACTTAGATATTAGATATAGATAGAGCTTTCTTTTTTATATATTAATATACAATCAGAAAGTTTTGTTTATTAATATAATCAATGCTCAGATAATATAATCCACAACCAAGCAACACAGTTTTGCTGCCCCCTCAAAACATTCTACCATCAATATTCTTCAATGTGTTCTTTTATTTCTATTATGCAAAATGCCTCTTTCTCAAGAAAATCGAATGCAAATAGCTATTTCAGCTATTAGAAATCAAAAAATTCAATCAAAAAGGAAAGCTGCTGGTATATTTGAGGTGTCAGAAACTACCCTTTGCAAACAGTTTAAAGAAAACCACACTCAGAAACACACACCAATGGCCATAAATTGACAGTTATTGAAGAGGAAGTCCTTACCAAGCAACTGCTAGATGCAGATAAGCAAGGCTTTTCAATTCAGCCAGAGTTTCTGTGCAGAATGGCACAAATTTTACTTTGCAAATGGACACAAGATTCTACTGCATTTATTAGCATCAACTGGGCATATAACTTTATCAGGTGCCACCCAGTGCTGTATACATGATATAACTGATGCATATTATATCAACATGCAAAGCAGAAGGATCCAAATGTTATAAGACAGTGGTTTGAGACTATACAAGAAGCTATTTAGGAACATGGTATTCATGAGGATGATATCTAGAATTTTGATAAAACTGGCTTTGCAATGGGACTCTGTTCCACCTCTAAGATTATTACTGCAGTGGAGTAAGTGAAAGACCTTGAAGAGTTATTCAGGGGAATTGCAAATGGGTCACAATCATTGAATATGTAAGCTCAAAAGAGATCTATATACCCCCATAAATTATCTTAAAAGCAGGATCTCAACAAGCTGCTTGGTTTCAAGAACCTGCTCGGGCTATGCTCTTGTGAGAAGTTAGAATAGCTGGACAACAGATGAAATAGGCCTTTGCTGGCTAAAAGAGATGTTTGAACCACATTCTAAACATCATTCAACTGGTGCAAAGCAGTTGCTTATTCTTGATGATTATTCTAGCCATCAGACTGTGGAATTTGATATTTTCTGCAAGAAGAATATAATTATCTGTCTTTGTATGCCTCCTCATACCTCTCACCTTCTACAACCACTGGATGTTGGTGTTTTTGGCCCGCTTAAACACATGTATGGGAAATTGGTTAAGGGAAAGATAGCTGCCAGCAACAACCATATTAATAAAGAGGATTTCTTATCTCTCTATCCACCTGCTTGCAAAACAGTATTTACTAGGGAGAATATATGCAGTGGCTTTATAGAAACTGGTCTTAAGCCACTTAATAAAGACTAAGTTCTTAAAAAGATTATCTTTCCACTTTATACACCAACACCATCTTTTGTTGAAGGCTCAATCTTTTCTGCTTTTCAAACACCTCAGAATCCTCACCAGCTAGATTGCAAGGTTTGCAGCTTACAGAAAAGCCTTAATACAAGAAAGCTCTTCAGCAGTCCAATATCTCATATTCAACATCTTGAAAAGGCTGTGCAGATGGCAATGAATGTGAACCTTCTTCTTCAACAAGAAATAAAAGTTCTATGAGCTGAGAACAAGCAGAAAATGAAAAAGAAGGCAAGAAGATATACTATTCTAGATGATGATCTTGTTTTATTTGTACAGGAAGGTCAAAATTGTGTTCAGCAGCTTGATATGCAGCTTAATGAGCATGTTGATGAGCCTACACCTAGGCCTTGCCAGCAAGCTCCAGCATGCTGCAGTGGCTGTGGGATTGTTGGACATACTATAAGGAATTGTCCTAGTAAATAGCTATATATTCAACTACAAGATAGTCTAATTTAATGGTGTTGATGGCTGAAAAGCTTCAAAAAACATGGTGAGTGTGGTGAAACTGTGTTGCTCAGTTATATATGTTGCTCAGTTGTGGATTACATTATATGCTAAATTTAATACTCTATCTATATATATCTTTTTAAAGATGAAAAGCAGTTAATATTAAGTAGTTAAAGAAGATATAAGGAATGCAGCAGCATATATAATAAAATAATTATATTCTAAATATTAGAACTGATTAAATTTAGATATAATATAATTTTTATAATTATTAAAGATCAACAATTAATATTTATCAATTGCATAAATATAGATATACCTATAAAATATCTTTTACTTAAAGCAAGCTAAGTTAATTATTTATTTAGCTATTCTGTGACAGCGCTCAATCATAGTATTATTAGCTAAAACTATAGTAGCCTGTCATACAGAATCAAAAGCATGGAGAAGAAAAAGAGAGAAATTATAGCATTATAAAATAGTTGATATAGCTGAGTAGTCTCAGCAGTATCTCTTATTATCTACTTGTTTACCACACTGTTATATCACCCCCTCCTTCAAAAATGCCTGCCCACAGGTGTTTAGGGCCTAAGTAACTAGCTTGTTATTATCTTTATGCTTCTTCAGATCCTCACCATCCTTCCAGCATCTTAACCACTTATTTAGCTGCTTTGGAGATTTAGGCAGGTTCAAGTAATGCTCATGAAAGCTTTATAGGCAGTGTGGTGAGCCTATAAAATTTGCCATCAGATATCATATTAGATTATTGTTATAGTCTATCTACTTGACCTTATACTGCAGTTTCTTTTAATGCAGATAGACTGCTAAAATTTTCTCTATCTCTGATTCATATTCCTCATTAACCTCTATAGCTGGGGGAGGATTCTTAATCTGGCCTGAAAAAAAATTAGTAACTGTCTTTTAAAGCTTATTTATTGAGAACACTAAATACACATAAATTGAGGCTAGTAACATAATCGGTAAGTGAGCGGATCACGCAACCGAGCAGATCACCCAACATGTTTTGACTGCTATTTTAAAAGCTGAAGTATTTCAGCCTGCCACCATGCCACCAAAAGCGCATGAAAACTCAAAAAGTTTAATTGAGCAGGAGGGAAGGGTTTTACTTGCAGTATTAGCTCTGAAAAAGAAGGAAATCCTCAATATTTGTGAAGCTGCACATGTTTATAATGTGCCTTATACTACCCTCCAACAGTACCTAAAGGGGCATAATTTTTGAGCCAAATTACACACAAATAGTCACAAAATAACTCAAAATAAAGAGGAATCACTTATACATTGGATTTTATTAATAGATTGATGTGGAGCAGCTCTCAACTATTTTATATATAAGAAATGGCAAATATCCTTCTTTTAAAGTGTGGAGAAACTACTACCCAGACTGTTAAAGAGAAATAGATATATAATTTCATCAATTGATATAATGTGATTAAAACCTGTTTCTCTAAGCACTATAATCATTAGTGTGCCAAATATAAAGACTCAAAGATCATTCTAGAATAATTTAATTGAGTCCAGATCACTATAATACAGCATAGAATTATGCCTGAAGATATCTATAACTTTGATAAAACTGGCTTTGTAATGGGCTTAGTAGCTACTGCTAAGGTAGTTATAAGATCTGAGATGCTTAATCAGTCCTTTCTTATCCAGCCAGGAAATTGTGAATGGGTTACATCTATAAAGTGTATTAACTCTACTGAATGAGTGCTTCCACCATGTATTATCTTTAAAGAAAAGGTTTATATTAAGAGCTGGTATCAAGATACAGCCTTACCAGTTGACTGGTGGATTGAGATTAGTAAGAATAAATAGACAACTGATTAGATTGAATTATAATAGCTTCAAAAAGTCTCTATTCCTGCTACTACCAGTTGTACAACTGGTAGATATTAACTCTTAATTCTTAATAGCCATGGGAGTTATCTGACACCTTAATTTAATTAAATCTGTAGTAAGAATAATATTATTCCAATCTGCATGCCTGTACATTTATCACATCTTCTTTAATCTCTAGATGTTGGCTGTTTCTCTCTGTTAAAGCATGTGTATGGCTGCTTGATTAAGGATGTGACTTGGTTTCAACTATATTAATAAGTTTGACTTTCTTGAGGCCTATCCACAAGCTCGCACAGCAATCTTTTCAGCAGATAATATTAAAAGTGGCTTTTCAGCAACTGGATTAATACCACTAAATCCAGATTGAGTGCTCAGTCAGCTTAATATCCAGCTTAAAACCTCTACACTATTAAGCAGCTGATCAACAGATTCTATCCCAAAAACACCTTATAACCTTAAGCAGCTGAAAAAGCAAGAAAGTATGCTTAAGAAGCTATTTAGAGAGTGTATATATAGTCCTTCTACCCCTGCTAAGACTGTGCTAGATCAGCTTATTAAGGTGTGTGAGATGGCAATGAATAACACTATTCTTCTTGCAAAGAAAAATCAGGATCTACACACTACACATGAAAAGCAGCTTCAAAATAAGAAGCAATCTAGAAGGCAGATAGAAACTGCAGAAGGATTCTCTATCTAGAAAGATCAAAAGTTTATTTAACAGAGAAATTAAGCTGATGAAGCTATCTTTACTATCTCTACAGAGCAGGCAGTAGATACAGAATAACACCCTCAATAGGCCCCCCCATGCTGCAGTGACTGCCATATTCTAGGACATAGGCAAATGCAATGTCTGCAGCACAAGAATAGCTAGTTTTAGTAATGCAAAGTTATTTTAGGGGTTGAAAATAGCCTTCCTTTCTGATATAATATGGTTAGGTGATCTGCTCGGTTGCATGATCTACTCACTTACTGATTACATTAAGTCCAGCTTATAGGCATTACTAATCTGTTTAACAATGCAGTAGAGGCCTGCCATCTGATAATCTAGCTTGCAGCTAGAACAATCTGTCTTTCAGATACAGGCTGATACCTATACTATATTTTCTATCTTGAAATCAATAATTCTCTGGTATTGATCTGTCTGTTGCTACTGGAATTTCTGAACCTTCTCAATGAGCTTCCAGGCATAGTTTCAGGTAGCTTCTAGGCACTGAACCTATTTTTAGGCATTATTTCAGTTCAAACACTTTATAGCAGATTGGTCCAGAAGTTGGGGCTGTTGCCAGTTAAAGGAGGTTCACAATATCACACCTTAATTAATTAAAAATGGCAGGACCCCAGTTGACTTATAAAGCAGAACTGCTGCCATAAAATCCATTATTAGTAGCTAATCTAATTAATTATTCTGGTAGTGATTAACAAAGAGCCTAAGGTACTGTATTATATGCTGGTTTATTATCTCTGTTTGATTATCTGTTTGAGTATGGTTTGCAGTGGAGAGCCTCAACTTCACATCTAAAATCCAACAGAATTTATTCTAGAAGTCTGAAATAAATTAAGGTCTTCAGTCTGATATAATAATATCTGGAGGTTTAATTCACTGATAGATATATATAATAAAAAGCCTTGCTATATCTCAGACAGTAGTGGTTTTATAATATAAGGTAGATATTAGCCTTTTCTCTAAATAGTCTACTACTGCAAAAACAGTATTGTAACTATATCAGTTCTTAGAAAAGCTTTAGAAGTCCATTAAGATATATTTCTATAGCTGATCTGGTATAGGCAGCAACTGCAACAGTCTAGAGGCTTTATTATGTGGGTTCTGAATTCACCAGCATATATGGCAGTTGGCAATATATCAATCAACATTCTGGATTATATCTAGTTAATAATATTTTTCTGCTAGCAGTATCCTCATCTTATTTCTTTCAGAGTGGGTAGTAGAAGTCTGGCAGTGTATTTTATTCAGAAGCTATATTTGAAGGTTTTTTTTATCTGGCATTACCAGCTAGCTCTGGCTATATAATAGCAGATTTTTTTAGGGATCATGAAGCCTTTCCTTCAGCAGCTGCTGCCTGAAAGTTTGTCAGAAATTCATAAGTATAGTTGGCCTGTAGCAGATAATCTGCTAGATATAGCTTCTCTTAAATTGGCATTAGCTTTATATGGGGATTTTCCATCTCTTGTATAATATAAGAATCAAATCATTCTGTCTTTAAAAGCTGCTGAATCCAGTATTTCTTTTTTAGGCTATTCTGGGCTTCTACTATTGCTGGCTGCCAGAATAAAATATCTGCTAATGGGTTCTGTTTCTCTGGGTGGTATTAAATTATAAAGTAAAACCAGATGAGATACTTAGCCTACTTTATCACAAGATCAGGACCTTAGTTGTCATAAAATATTTCAAAGCCTGGTAATTAGTTAGAATATTGAAGAGATTCTTCTGCTGCAAGTTTTTTAGCTTTGATTATTATTTCTTCAAGGCCTATATAATAGCTAAGAGCTTTTTATCATGGATTGCATAGTTGCACTCTGCTAGTGCTATAGTTTTTGAGAAATAGATTACTGGATGCTATTATCTGTTTTTATCTATATCTAACTGAGAGAGTACTTCAGCAACTACCTCATTTAAAGTATTAGTCTCTAGCTTGATTGGTTGATAAAGATTATAATAGATTAGTATCAGAGCAGACATTAGCTGTTCCTTAAGCAACTTAAAGGCCTGAAAATATTAAGAGTTAAAGTTAAAGAGCATGTTCTTTTTTGTAAGATTAAACAGGGGTCTTGCAATACAGCTATAGTTCTTAATAAACTGTCAGTAGAAATTGCAAAAGTCTAGAAAGAATTGCACTCTCTTAACTATAGTTGAGAGCTCTTAATTTTAGATCACTGCTATCTTCTCTGAGTTAACCTCTATTCTATTAGTGCCAACAATAAAGTCTAGATACTTAGTTTAAATAATATAGAATTTATATTTTCTGATGTCTGCTTAAAGCCCTGCCTCTTAAAGTTGATTTAGCACTCTGATAATATGCTTCTGATACTCTAATTCATTCTGGGAATAAACTAGTATATTATCAATAAAGATGGTCATAAACTAGTTTAGATAATTCAAGAAAAGGTTGTTCATATATCTCTAAAAAATAGCTAGTTTATTGATAAGCTCAAAGAGCATCACCCAATATTTATAGACTTTATAGCAAGTCTGGAATATTGTTAGGTCTTCTGACTCAGAATCTATCCAGATCTTATAAAATACTTGTTAAATATCAAGTTTAGTGAAGATTCTTACTTAAATATTCTAGAGTCTTATTAATTAATGGCAGAGAGTAGTAGTTCTTTAAGATAATATTTGATTTCTGATAGTCCACACAGAGGTACAACTCTCTATTAGCCTTGCAAATAAAGAGGATTAAGGAAGCAAAGAAAGCTTTATTAAAGACTATAAAGCTCTTGCCCAGGTTCTCTATCTGGTATTTCTTAATAATTTCTAGTTCCTCAGCAGATTGCTTATACAAGAAGCTATAGCCTAGAGAATTCTTCTCAGTAAGCCTAACACAATAATTATAGAAACAGTATGATAATAACTAGTTAGAGGCTTTCTTAAAGAATATATTCTGTCAGAGACAGTAGCATGCTAAGAGATGTTTGTCTAGATAGACCTCTTTATCTTCTTCTATTAGTGGAGATTGGGTTTTTTCTTAATAATCTAACTAGTTAATCTTAACATAATCCACCACTGAGCAGCACACACTACTGAGCAGTGCAAAAGTTCTGAGTTTCCCTCTATCCATCTTCCCCTATTCAACCACCCAATATGCCACCAAAATCATCAGATTCTGCAGTTAATCAAGAAGATTGTCTTCTATTAGCTATAAGAGCCTATTAGAATGGGCAGTTTCAGAGCAAAGCAGTAGCAGCAACAGCATTTGATATGCTTTTATAAACTCTCCAGTATTGGCTTCACAGCAGAACAGCATGTTCAGATATTATGCTAAATAGTCAAAAGCTCACAAAATCAGAAGAATATTCACTCAAAAAGTGGATTCTTGATATGGACAAACAAGGTCTACCACCATCTTATATTATTGTACACAGAATGGCAGATTTATTACTATCTGATCACAAAAACAATACTATATTAATTGGTCCAAATTGGGTAACCTGATTTATTAAATAGCATAATAATCTTGCATCAAAATACAATCACAAGTATGATTATCAATGTGCACAATGTGAGAATCCAGATATTATTAAGAATTGGTTCAATCTTATTCAAAATACTGTAGCAAAATATGGTATTCTTAAACAGAATATCTATAATTATAATAAAATAGGCTTTCAAATAGATATGGCATCTACAGCAAAAGTTATTACTAGATCTTATTATTCTATAAGCTATATGTGAGCTATACAGCCTAAGAATTGTGAATGAGTGATAGTTATTAAATTAATTAATATTACAAACTGGGCCCTACCCTGTATGATCATCTTTGCTGGCAAGGTTTATTAATCTATATAGTATCAAGATCTGTCTCATGACTGGATAATAGGCCTAAGTGACAATAAGTGGATCAATAATGAGCTGGGCTTGCTATAGCTAAAAGAGGTCTTTGAGAGGCATACAGCAGCATATACAATAGAGAGATATCATCTTCTTATTCTGAATAGTTATAACAGTTATACTATAGCAGATTCTGATTTCTTCTGCAAGAATCATCAAATTATTCCTCTCTATATGCTGGCATATTTATCTTATTATTTACAGCCTCTTGATGTCTCTTGCTTTACTCCCCTAAAGCAGGCCTATGGGCAGCAGGTTCAGAAGAGCATGCATCTTGACATTAATTATATTGATAAGCAAGGCTTTTTTATTGCTATATCAGTCTTCACAAAAAGCACTTTCAGCAGCCAATATATAGAGTGAATCTGCAGCAACAGGCCTAGTGTTATTTAATCCACAGCATGTGCTGGATATGCTCAATATTTAGTCTAAAAAGATTACTCCATCTTCTTCTTCTTATAGCTCCTGGATTGCAAAGACTCCTCATTCTACTGCAGAGATGCAAAAGCAGATACAACTTATTAAGAAGCTTATTGATCATTATTCTCAAAGCCCCCCAAATCAAGCAATTGGTCAGCTAGCAAAGACATGCAAATCTACTATATATAAAATCCTCATACTTTGGCAGCAGATAGAAGAGCTTCATGCTGCTAATCAGTATTAAAAGTGAAAGAGAGAAGCCCCTAGATCCTTTATTGCTTCAGGAGGCATTCTAACAGGTGCTCAAGGCCAGCAGCTTACTCAAGAAGCTGAGCAAGCATTAGAGGGGGAATTGCAGGAGCAGAAGAAATAAGCGCTACTATAATGCAATAACTGCTATCTGATTAATCATATTAGGACTTAATGCCCTAGTAAATAGGCCTACCTAGTATATAGCATCATTATTATATTCATTTGTGGATAGATTCCTAATAGAATTTGCGGCATTGCAGCATTGCATTCTGCTAGAATCTTTGTGCTGCTTGGTGGTGTGCGCCGCTCGGTGGTGGATTACATTAATCCATAAGTGAGTGGCTCACCCAAGCAAGTGGCCCACTTCCTACCTGCAACATGTCTTCTCAAAATAAACCATCATGATGTCCACAAATTCAAATAAAAAAGCCTCTCATCAAGAAGGCAGAATCTTCTTGGCTATTATAATAAACATTCAAAATCAAATTTTTAAGTATCTAAGCTGCTTTATATAACTTTTTGTTATCAGCTTAAAGACTGCACAGTATAATAAGAAACTTAGCTAAAAATTAAAAGTTGATCTTTACTGAAGAGTATATTCTTATTTAATTAAATAATATTTGTGAATAAGTGAAGAATTTCTTCAAAATATAATATTGTATAATAGATGATCAATATTTTAACTGAGCAAGATAAATCAATTACTTTATTTACTATTGAAAAAAAATTGAATTCATAACTTTCTTAATTATTATGAAGATCTTAAAATCAGATTTTTTTGCAAATATAATTATCAGCAAACTTAATATAAAGATTTAAAGATTATTTAAAAATAATTTCAATATATAGAACAAGCAATTAAACACTATAACATTATAGAAAAAAATATTTATAATTTTAATAAGACTGACTTTGCAATGAAAATAATTCAACTGCAAAAGTAATTATTAAAACTAAGAATATCAATTGTCTGGTTTATATGCAATCTAAAAATCATAAATAAATTATAATAATTAAAGCAGTTGTCTACATAAAATGAGCTTTGAATTAATAATCAATTTTAATTATTTTAATTAAAGATCTTTAGTCATTGTATTAAGAATTATATAAAGAAAAAGTGTTGAATGCTGATTCTTGATGATCATAAAAATTATTTGATTTTTAAATTTAATTATTTTTACACTAAAAATCTATATATTTTTTGCATATCGGCTCATTCTTTTTATCTTCTGCAGTAACTAAATATTGATTGTTTCTCAGTTTCAAAAGGATTATATAATTATTTAGTTAAGAAGAATATATAACTTTATTAATCAAATTGAGAAGACAGACTTTCTAGCTGCATATTAATAAGCTTATATAAAAAATCAAAGAATAAATATTTGCAATGGATTTGCAGCCAGAGAACTGATTTATATAGATTTAATTAGATTCTTTTATAACTTCATATTTAATTAAAGATTTCAACATTCTCTGACAGCAGTTATAATAATTTATAAGCTTCTTAAATATTTAAAATATTTTATAATATTGAAGAATTATAGCTCTAAGCTGAGATAATTAAAGTCTTTTTAAATGTTAGATATAAAGTCTATTAAATTCAATAGATTAAATATTTTATAAATTAGCTTGTCAAAGATTGTTAAATAATAATATAATATAGTTATTTTTTAAGGAAAAATATCAAGAATTACAGACTGCAAATAAGAAACAAAAATAAAAATAAACAAAGCTATTAGCTTAAGTATCTTAAATGTAGGTTCAATCAAATTAAGAAATTAAATAGCTTTTGTCCCTATTAAGATTTTCTCGTTGTATATGTATTTGTAGCAGAATTAAAGAGATTTTGCAGTCATAAAAGCCCAAATATTATCAGTAGTCACTTATTAGTGCTTATCTCAGTTCTTTGATCAGATAATAAAACATTATTCTTATATCAGGTCTGTAAATAGGTTTTTACTTCAAAAAATATATAATAAGAGAGTCTATTTAATTGACTGCTTCAATAACTGTAACTCATTTCCAATTTTCAGATTATCTCTGCAGCCTCTGCTTTAATAATTATTTTTGTAGTAGCAATTAAACTTATTGCAAAGCCTATCTTTATCAAAATTATAGATATTCTTATCAAGAATACTGTATTATTGAATAATGCTTTGTACTTGCTCAAACTACTTATAGATAATCTTTAAATTCTTATATTTGACACATTGATGATTATATCTTTGCAAATATCATATTTTGAGCTTTTTATAATAATTGATGAAGTTGTAAACTCAATTCTTATCAACACAATATTAAATATCTGATAAACTGTATTCAGAAAGAAAAATATTAGTTATATCTTATATAGAGACTGGCTAAGAAGTGTAACAACAGGCCCTAGAGACTAGGCCTAAAAGGTTGTTTGAGTTTATCTTGAGACCAAGAAACAAGGGGGTGAGCCTGTGTTACTAGCAATGCCTATATAACAGGTTGCTATATGAGTCAACCACAAGGGTTGAAATCTGTCTAAAAGGAGTGTTATTATATATATGCTGTTTCTTCAAGTCTTGATGATCATGATGATTGTAGTGATCATGGTGGTTATGGTGATTGTAATAATTATAATCAGTCATATTGCTAATCAGTTCCTCCCCTCAGTTCTATAATTATTCAGTCTTTATATGGTAAGATTTATAACACTATCTCTTCCCTAGGCAGCTTTTGTCTCAAAAGCTTATAAGAAGATAAGTCTTTTTTTTCCTTTTTTTGATCTTTCTTGTGCTCATCATATCTAGTGTTACTGCTTATTGTTATGCTTTGGCTGCTCATATATTTTGTGGTGGTTCTGAAGCATCTATTTAATGTTTAAGTTGTTAATCTCATTCTCACTATCATTGTTGAATCTCTTCTGATTTTAAATACTGTTACAGGTGTGTTCACTATAAGAATTACTATCAATTTCCTGAGAAATACCTTTATCTGCTGAGTTTCAATATGTAGATCAAGTGCAAGATTATATTCAGTCCTAATTAAAAGAAGCTTAACAAATTATTAAACAGAATAAGACTGAGATCCAGAATTTTATTTAATAAATTTAGTGTCTCATTCAACAAGCTCAACATCTTATCTATTAGACTGCTAGTTCTTAAGCAAAAGTGATTTATTTGCTTTACTTGCTCTCTTTTCTGGACAACTGTAGTCAAGATCTATTCAAGCAAGAGTTAGTTGAGATTAAAGCTTTAAAAAAAGCTGAGTAGAAACAAGAGAATTAATCCTCTAGAGATGAATCTTGCTGTAAGAGATCTGATTCTTCTTCAATTAATATGCAGATAAGTGGCTTTTAATTCAGCTGTCAGTGTCAGCTTGCCTGAAGCTTCTAATCTGTTAGATAGAGCTAATTTGTCTGTAGACTTCTTCTGTCTTTCTTTTTGGGTTTTTTGGGGTTGACCTCTTTTTCTTTAGAGTAATGGATTCTCTAATTTTAAATAATTTAAGTTCTGGAGATGAAATTTCTTGATAAGATCTTTGCAATCTTCACAATTTTTAAGAGATTCTTAGATATTTTCTAGTTATTATATCCTGTCTATTTGATTAAATATCTGAACTGATTATTTATATATTCACTGTCTAATATCTTCTTAACTTTATATTCCTGGTCTGCATCTGGGTTTTAGGCACATAACTGTTGCATGGATTAGTGCTGATTTCAATAAGAAGATATAAAAAAAATAGAATATATTTAATATATTTTTTTGGTAGTCTGAGTTTGTAGTTTGCTTTCCCAATTTGTTTATTAATTTTAAAGGGTTTAATCTTCTTAAAATCCAGCTTGTTGCTAGGCCTCTGTGTTTTGATATTTTTTCTAATATATATTTTATTTTCCTTTTTAAATTCTGATATCTTCTGATGTTACTGATTGTAGTATATGGCTGCTCAGTAAACAATAAATTAAATATTCAAACTTAATTATTAATGCAGCTTTTTTAATTGATCTGCTTTAAGAATTTTTTGAGCTAAAATCTTGCCAGAAATGAGCTTTTAATAGACTGTAGGCTTATATCTATAATTAATAATGATAATTTTTGAGTAGCTTTGATTTTCACACTATTATATATAAATTGGGCTAAAATAGCAACTCAACCCAGTTACTCTATTGATAATTGATGTAGCAGTAAAAATATTGTTTTAGAATTTAATTAGTCTGTTTTGTCTGCTCATCTATCTGTAAATGTGCTGTTGTAGATAGCTTATACTTAAAGCTTAATTATTATATTAAGAATTGTCAAAACTTGTATATAATTAGCTTGTTCTGATTTAACATAATTTCATTTGATAGATCATGGTTTTCTAGAATCATCTGTAGAAAGATATATACCAAATCATCTGTATTTGCTATTTTCAGATATAATAAAAAATAGATATATTTGATAAGCCTATTCACAATGATCAAAATTAAATTATATTTCACCTTGGTTAGAGATTCCTGTGATTCTGGCAAATCAGTAATAAAGTTTAAGAATATAGATTATCAAGATTTTTTAAGTGCTTTCAAGAATTGCAGATATTTATATAGAGTGTGTCTGATGGCTTTACTCTATATATAAATATTATACTGGGAGACCACTTTCTGTACTATTCTTCTGAGCCCTGAGAAATAGAAATTCCTAATAATTTAATAATTTTGTCTATTTTCTTGGTGGCCATGCGCTAAAGCTTTATAGATATTCTTAATCAGCTGTTCTTGAAGTTTGATAAGGACATAAATTAATCTTCAGTACAGAATAATCTCTCTCTCTCTTATAACTATAGTGAGGTCTTTTTCTGCAGGCTTCCGAGCTTTAGATTTTAAAAATCTTTATCAGTTCTTAAGTCATTAAATCTGTTTTATAGGCCTTCTTGATTTCTTACTCCTATAAGCCAGTAATTCAGAAGACAGATGCTAGTTATCTAATTAGAATAAGTATATTATCTGCCTTGGTCTTAAAGATTGCAGACTAAATTTCAGGCTTTTCTATCTTATAATCTGGTTTTTGACTAAGAATGTCTGCTCTGGCATTCTTCTTTCTCTTTTTATAGATGATCTAAATGTTATACTGTGTTAATTGTTTATCTATCTGACTTTTTTTGCATCAACTTGTTGATAATGATAAAATAAATCAAGTTTTTGTGGTTGCAGTATATTAGAGTCTGATGCTTGACTTTTCTAAGTAATGTCTTCATTCTTTTAAGGCTGCAGCAATAGCCAGTAATTTTTTGTCATGAATATTATAATTCAGTTCTGAAGACATTATCTTTCTGAAGTAGTAGACAATAAAATATAGCCTCTCTTTCTTATTTGATTGGCTGGGACATACTCCAATAATATAGTCTAAAGCATCTGTCTTCAGTATAGCTGGCTTCTTTAAATTATAGATCTTCAAAACAGATTCTTCACAGAACTTTTTTAATATTTTAAATATTGCTTATTGTTCTTTCTTTTATTCAAAACTCTGCTTCTTTTTGGTAAGCTGTATCAAGAGTTCCATAATCTTGAAGTAATTCCAGATGAATTTTTAGTAAAAGTTGATAAATCCAAAAGAATTGCACTTCTTTAACTAAAATAGAAATAGATTATTTTTTAATAATAGTCAGTTTTCTTTCATTCATTTTCATATGTTCTGAGATAATAACAAATCCTAAAAACTCTACTTTCTGAGTGTGTTATTTATATTTTTCTGAGGCCATAGAGAGCTTTTTATTTTATAAAGCTTTTAGAACCTTCTTCACATGTTCCTTATGCTCTTCCAAGGTTTCTAAATAGATGAGGATGTTATCAAGATAGGCTATATAAAAAATGTTCAGATAGTTTTGCAATATATTATTAACTAGGCTCTAAAATATAGCAGGTGCATTGGTAAGCTCAAATAACATAACTATATATTTAAAATGTTCTAGACAGGTTTTGAAGATAGTTTTTCATTCCTCTTCTTCTTTTATTTGAACCAGATAATATTCTTTGTGAAGATCCAGTTTGATAAAGTATTTGATCTTTTTAAATCTATGAAGCTCTGAAATAAGTGGTAGCAGATAGCAGTTCTTGATGATAATCTTATTAAGCTAATAATAGTCTATATAGAGCTGCAACTTCTCATTCTTCTTGAGAACAAATAGTATAAAATATTCTACAGATAAAATAGATGATTTAATATATTTTATTTTAAGTTCTTGTTAATATATTTCTGTAGTGCCTCATGCTCCTTTTCTGAGAGAGGATAGATTAATTTAAATGCAGACTGTGTTCCTGATTTTAGCAGTATCTTATAATCTTATAATTGGTGTTTCAGCAGCTGTTCTTTGCCTCTTTTCTAAAAAAATGAGTTTCAGTATTCTTGCAGCATATTCTTTATTTTCTAAATAAGAGATCTGATTGTTTTTTGCTTTTTTGTTAAAGTTCCCACTTCCCTGACTTCTCAAGAGTGAATATATAACATGTCAACTTGTTCTTTCTGACATTATATGTGATTTAACACTTTCTCCAATATCTCTTGAACTTCAGCAATCTTCTGTTGGTTCTGTCCCTCAGGCTGCCTCTCAGGTCTTATAATATAAACGGACAGCGAGCGGTCCGGCTCCTCGAACCCCTACACTGCACCTCAACAACCCCCCTATACCAGCTTATTCGGCCACAATGGCACCAGATAACAATATTTCAAAGGAAGGATGTGTTCAATTAGCTCTTGATGCTTATAAAAAGGGCCTTTTTAAGTCAATTTCTAAAACAGCTTCAGCATATGACATCCCTCCAACAACATTGAAGAGATGTGTCAAAGGAATCCCCACTCACAAAGACTCAATTGCAAATAATCACAAATTAACAAATACTGAAGAATCTACTCTCTTAGCATGGATCCTAGATCTAGACCAACACAGCTTACCCCCCCAAATATCAACAGTACACTATTTGGCGCAGTCATTGCTTTCTGCACAGTTATCATCTGAAGCAACTATCAGTGAGAAATGGGTCAACTGCTATATAAAACACCACACAGAACTGTGCTCTAAATACAGCCGAAAGTACAATTATCAACAAGCCAAATGTGAAGATCCAGAGCTTATTAGGGGGTGGTTTAAGCAGTTTCATGATACTATTCAAAAGCATGGAATCCTTGAGCAAGATATCTACAATATGGATGAAACTGGCTTTCAAATGGGCATAATTTCAACAGCTAAAATTGTCTGTGGATCAGAAACACACAAGAGCCATGCAAAAGCTATACAACCTGAGAATCACAAATGGATAACTGCAATTATTGCAGTAAATACAGCTGGATGGGTTCTACCTCTACAAATTATTCTTGCAGCAAAGAATCACCAATCTCAGTGGTATAAAGCTGTTCCAAACAATTACTGAGTTAGTGTTAGTGATAATGGCTGGACAAATGATGCATTAGACCTTGATTGGCTTCAAGAGGTGTTTGAAAAGCATACAGCTTCTTATACTGTTGACAGATATTGTCTTCTAATTCTGGATGGCCACAGCAGTCACACCACCACAGAATTTGATAAATTCTGTACAAAAAGAAAGATTATTCCTTTATGTATGCCACCATATTCTTCACATCTGCTTCAACTATTGGATGTGAGCTGTTTCTCGCCATTAAAATGTCTGTATGGCCAGAAGATTGCAGAGATGATAAAGAATGGTGTTTATGCTATTAGCAAGGAAGATTTTCTATATATCTATCCTACAGTTCATTGACAGGCTTTATCAGCATCAAATATTCAAAGCAGATTTGCTGCAACTGGCCTGGTTCCACTATTGCCTAATAGAGTGCTTTTGAAGCTTTATATTAAACTGAAAACACCAACACTGCTGTCAACAGGACATAGCAACCAGTCTTTTAATCCAGGAAAGACACCAGCTAATATGCATCAACTGGATCAACAAAAGAAGCAAATACAACATCTCCAGAATCAAAAAAATCAAATTTCTCTGTCAATAGTGGATCAGGTGGTGGATAAGGTGATTAAAAGTGCAGAAGTCACAATGCAGAACATTGTTATGGACCTTGCCATACAAAGGCCGGATAATTGAAGGACCAAGGGTAGTAACTGATCAGCACATGACTGATTCAATCACCTTGATCACCTTGATCACCGCAATCACCATGATCACCACAATCACCACAATCACTATGATCACCAAAACAGGCATGTATATAAAGACATTCCTTTCTGACAGAATCAGACCCTTGTGGTTGACTCACATAGCAACTCGTCCTATAGACAGTGCTAGTAACACAGGCTTATTCTTACTATTATACTGCTCACCCCCTTGTTTCTTGTCTTCAAGATAAACCAACGGCCCTATTAGGTCTAGTTATCTAGGCCTGTTGTTACACTTCGACCACCTTTCTTGCAGGAAGCAAGGCGTGTAGTGGGCATTCAAGAGATAGCAAGTATGGAGGGACATATCTCCAACCAGGAACTGGCCCAAGCAGTAAGGGCCCTACAGGAACAGATTCAGCAATCGCAAGAGCAGATTCAGCAGTTACAGGAGCAGCTACAGGGACAGGTCAATGAGAATATGTGGCTGTGAGAACAAATGGGATACCTTGGACACCAGACACAGGAGGGCAACACAAGACAGATAATTGAGGCAAACCAGGATGTGGCTCAGCAGACTAAGGTGGCTAAACCAGACCTCTTTTATGGAGAAAGGAAGAAGCTCCAGATGTTCATTTCCCAGTTGGAACTCTACTTCTTTTTCAACGCGCCAGATTTCCCGGATGAAGACAGAAAGGTTATGTTTGCAGCAACCTATCTTTGAGGCACAGCAGCTCAATGGTTTGAACCCTATCTCCAAGACCAAATGCAAAAGGCACCTGAAGAACATCAACCAGAGATTAATGAGGTATTTAACAGATTCCCTACTTTTGTGGCTAAGATGAAGCAGAACTTTGGAGACCTTAATGAAGTCCAAAAGGCCACCCATACAGTTATGACAATCCGGCAGAAGACCTCTGTTGCCGCTTACACCACTGAATTCCAGCAAGCTGCGGCATACTTGGGTGACTGGTCAGACAGATCACTCATGGAGCACTACTGTCAGGGATTAAAGGACAAAATTAAGAAAGGACTAATGATCTACAAGGACTCTAAGGATCTAAATGCGCTCATCAACCTGGCCATCAAGATTGACAATCACCTCTTTGAATGTTGTTATCAAGATGGTACCTCGCGGCATACTAATCAGTGGCATACTGGGAATGGGGGAGATGCCATGGAACTTGACAGCACCAATTGGAAGGACTCCCAGAAGGACAAATCCAAACAGCCTGACAAGAAGCCTCAAGGACCTAATCCTAACTGGACTGAGGAGCAAAAGAAGCACTACAAGCAGAAGCTATGCATCCATTGTGGGAAGAATGACCATATGGGATGGAAGTGTCCCAACAAGCCCAAGAAGAAGGAAAAGAAGCAAGCTGCTGCTACTCAGAAAAAGAAAGAAGATCATGCCGCTTACCACTGAACTGCCTGTTATGATGATGACTGCAATATTCACCAATCAGAAAAGGATGCCACAGGCTGGTATCCAAAGCCACCCAAGTCAAAAAACTAGTTGGCCCTGCCAGGAAGGGACACTCACAGGGAGTGCAGCTAGAGTCCCTATACCTTAATACAAGCTCCACTGGAAAAGGACTATATCAGCAGCTTATTGATAACAGCAAAATCAACAGAAAAAAAGCAAGAATCATGATTGATAGTGGAGCCACTGGAAACTTTATCAGCAATACTTTTGTCACCAAGAATCATATCCCTTATCAGGCGAAAGAAAAACCCTACGAGCTGACCATGGCAGATGAGTCACCCAGCAGCTATGGAGATGGATAGGTATGAATGGAAACCAAGGAATCCACCCTGAGAATTAGACAACATTCTGAACAGATCAATCTGGACATCACATGGATCCCAAGGCACAACATCATTCTAGGAATACCCTGGCTAAAGACGCACAACCCCCATATAGACTGGAGGACTGAGGAGATACAGTTTGCAGAGATACCCAACAATGGCATAAGGCCTGAGAGGCAGCCTGAGGGGCAGCTAGAAGCTGTTGAAGTCCAGGAGATATTGGGGAAAGCACTGAAGCGCATGTGGCAACAGGGAGAGCAAGTTGGCGTGTTATATGTTTGCCCTAGAGAGGTCAGAGAAGTGGGAACCCTGATAAAAGGGCAGGAGACAGCCAGACCCCCTATCCAGGAGATGGAGAGCATGCTGCAAGAATACTGGGACTTCCAGAATGTTTTCCAGGAAAGAGGCAAAGGGCAACTACCAGAACACCAGCTATGGGACCATAAGATACCATTAAAATCAGGAACACAGCCAGCATTCAAACTGATCTACCCCCTCTCAGAAAAGGAACATGAGGCACTACAGGAATACATTGACAAGAACCTGGAAAGAGAATATATTAGGCCATTGACTTCACCAGCAGAATATCCTATACTGTTTGTCCCCAAGAAGAATAGAAAGTTACAGCTCTGTGTGGATTATCACCAGCTCAATGACATCACCATCAAGAATTGCTATCTGCTGCCGCTCATCTCGGAGCTTCAGGATAGACTTAGGAGGGCCAGATATTTCACCAAGCTGGACTTGCATAAAGGTTATTACTTAGTCTGAATGAAGGAAGGAGAAGAATGGAAAACTGCCTTTAGGACCTGTCTAGGACATTTTGAATACACAGTCATGCCTTTTGGACTTACCAACACGCCTGCCACATTCCAGAGCCTAGTCAACAACACATTGCGGGACTACCTGGACATCTTTTGCATGGCCTACCTTGACAACATCCTTATCTACTCAGAAACCCTGGAAGAACATAAGGAGCATGTGAAGAAGGTCCTGAAAGCTCTACAGAATAGGAAGCTCTCTGTGGCCCCAGAGAAATGTGAATGGCACACCCAGAAAGTGGAATTTCTAGGATTTGTTATCACCCCAGGACATATAGAGATGGACAAAAGGAAACTGGTCACCATTAGAGAATGGCCTACTCCTACTTCAGTCAAAGAAGTGCAGTCCTTCCTTAGATTTGCCAACTTTTACTGGAAATTCATCTGGAACTACTCCAAGATTGCGGAACCCTTGATACGGCTCACCAGGAAGAAGCAAAACTTTGAATAGGGGAAAGAACAACAAGCAGCATTTGAAAAGTTAAAGCAGAAGTTCTGTGAGGAGCCTGTTTTAAAGATCTATGATCCAGAGAAACCAGCTATACTGGAAACAGATGCCTCTGATTACACCATTGAGGCATGCCTCAGCCAGCCAGATAAGGAAGGCAGATTACACCCCATTGCCTATTATTCCAGGAAGATGACACCCCTGGAGCTGAACTATGATATCCATGACAAAGAATTACTGGCCATAGTTGCAGCCTTGAAGAAATGGAGGCATTATCTAGAAGAGGCCAAGCACCAGACCTTAATATACTGTGACCATAAGAACCTGGTTCACTTTACCACCACCAAGGAGCTGACTTGAAGACAAGCCAGATGGGCCAAAGAACTGGCACAGTATGACATCCAGATCACTTACAGGAAAGGAAGGGAGAATGCCAGAGCCAACACTCTTAACTGAAGACTGGACTATGAGACAGAGAAGCCTGGAGTTCAGCCTGCAATCTTCAGAACCAAGGCAGACGGCACACTTATTCTAGCCAGGCAGCTGGCACCAGTTTTCCAAATTACTGGCTCATGGGAGGAAGAAATCAAGAAGGCTTACAAAAATAACTTCATGGCCCAGGAACTGATAAAAATCCTTGAAAAGTCTGAGACACAGGAACCTGCAGAGAGGGACCCCAACATAGCCATGAAGAAAGAAGACATCATCCTATATCAAGAATTGGTCTATGTGCCTGCCAAACTTTGAGAACAGTTGGTTAAGGATATCCATGAAGCCCCAGCACATGGCCACCAGGGAATGGACAAAACCATCAAATAAATCACCAGGAACTTCTATTTTCCAGGACTCAGGAAGACAGTGCAGAAAGTGGTCTCCCAATATAATCTCTGCATAAGAAGCAAGGCCACCAGACATGCTCCATATGAATACCTGCAGCCCTTGGAAGCACCTAAAAGACCCTGGCAGTCCATATCCCTGGACTTCATCACTGATTTGCTGGAATCGCAGGAACCCTTGACCAAGGTGAATTATGACTCAATCTTAGTCATTGTGGACAGATTCATCAAATATGCCTACTTCCTACCCTACTGGAAAACAGCTAATAAGGAAGACTTGGTATATACCTTCTTACAGGTAATTGTAGGAAACCATGGCCTACCAGACAAAATTGTGTCAGACAGAGACAAGCTGGTTACATCCAGGTTTTGGCAATCCTTGACTCGGCAATTGGGCTCTAAGCACAAGTTATCTACAACAGCACACCCACAAACAGATGGGCAGACTGAGTGAACTAATCAAACCCTGGAGCAATATCTTTGCTGCTACATCAATTACCAACAGAACAATTGGGTTGAACTACTGCCTCTAGCCCAGTTCGCATACAACAGCGCAAAGACTGAAGCAACCCAGGAATCACCATTCTATGCCAACTATGGGTTTGAGCCTACAGCATACCAGGAGCCCATCCCAGGCAAGATTTTAGCCCAAAAAGGAATCCTCAAAGCAGACCAACTGAAGGAGCTACATCAACAATTGAGCCTAGATGTTCAATTTATCACTTACTGAGCAGCCATGTACTACAATCAACAGCACCAGGAGGCGCCTGAATTTAAGAAGGGGGATAAGGTATACCTCCTCAGAAAAAATATCAAGACACAGAGACCCAGCAACAAACTGGATTTCAAAAAGATTGGACCCTTTGAAATCAAAGAACAGATTGGAAAAATGAACTATAAACTCAGACTGCCAGAGAATATGCAAATACACCCTGTTTTTCATGTTTTCTTATTGGAACCAGCACCGACCCATGCAACAGTCATTACCGAAACTGAAGAAATACTGCCTGAGAATCCAGAAGCAGACCAAGAATATGAAGCCAAAAAGATACTGGACAGTGGTTATGTGAATGGTCAGTTCAGATATCTGATCAAGTGGGCAGGATATGATGATTCAGAGAATACCTGAGAATCTCCTGAGAATTGTGAAGGATGCAAGGATCTCATTAAGGAGTTCCACCTCTGGAACCCAGATTGCCCAAAACCTGAGGATCCGCCACCCCGGAAGAGAAGAGGTCGGCCAAGAAAGAATCCCAGGAAGGGAGGCAGGAAAGGTCCACAGACAAATTAACCCCAGGGGCGCCAGGTGTGCCAGCACTAACAGCCAAATTGGAAGCTACTGCCTGATCATTGACTGAAGACCTCTCATGATGGGATTCACCCCCAGAAGACTGATTTCCTTGTTGCCGCTCAAGCTCCTCCAGAGCCTCAATTTCAGCCAACTCCCGTTCAAATAAATCCTGACTGCAATTGTCCAGGAAAGAAAGCAAACGAAGTAAACAAATCACCTTGGCTCAAGAACCAGCAGCCTGAAGGGTAAGATGTTGGGCCCACTGAGTGAGATCTTGAATCTGTTGAGTAAGATTCTGGATTCCAGCTTCATCCTGCTCAATACTTCGCTGCGCCTCCTCTAGCTGGGAACAAATGCGATCTCGTGCTTGATCTACTTGCCAGAACTCAGCAGGGGAAGGCATTTCTTCAGGAAATTGACAGCAACTTCTGCAGCAAACACACTTGTAACAATGTTTTGAGTCAGAGGAAATCCAGCAACAATAACAAGAATGAGATTGACAACTCAGACACCAGACTGATGCTTCAGAACCACCACAAAGTATACAGGCGGCCAAAGTGTGACAACAAGCAGTGGTACTGGACATGATGAGTACTAGGGAAGGTTGAAGGAAGAAGGAGGGAAGGGGGGAACCTACCTTCTTATGGGCTTTCAAGACAAAAGCTGCCTAGGAGAGGGGTAGTGTTATGGACCTTGCCATACAAAGGCTGGATAATTGAAGGACCAAGGGTAGTAACTGATCAGCACATGACTGATCCAATCACCTTGATCACCTTGATCACCGCGATCACCATGATCACCACAATCACCACAATCACTATGATCACCAAAACAGGCATGTATATAAAGACATTCCTTTCTGACAGAATCAGACCCTTGTGGTTGACTCACATAGCAACTCGTCCTATAGACAGTGCTAGTAACACAGGCTTATTCTTACTATTATACTGCTCACCCCCTTGTTTCTTGTCTTCAAGATAAACCAACGGCCCTATTAGGTCTAGTTATCTAGGCCTGTCGTTACAAACATCATCCTATTACAACAAGAAGTCAATCAGCTTCATGCTTCAAATCAACATCAAAAAAGGAAGAAAGAGATAACAAGACACTTTATTCAAACTGGTGGAAGTTTGACAGGCATGGAAGGACAGCAACTTAGTGAGGAACATGATCAACAGGAGCAGGCACAGGTGCAGGCATTGTCATCTAGGCTGCCATGTAGGGATCCAAGATGTAGTAATTGTAATAAAACAGGTCATAATCAGCTTAAATGCCCTAGTATATAGGGGGCTTTCTGTATATAGTCAAATAGATTGAATTTTGTTGCAATTAAAGCTTCAATATTTAGTGTGTTGATTTTTCGAGGAGCCGGACCGCTCGCTGTCCCAGACCGCTCGCTGTCCGCTTACATTATGTAGTCTGTTGATTATACTAGCTTTAAAGATTAGCAGTCAGTCTTACTACAACTAGAACTACTACTATTTAATTTATAGCTTCATCATGCTATTCATATCTATTTTCTAGGCTCTTAACTCTAGCACCTAAAAATTAATCTCTATCTAACTATTTATCTCTAAGCTGTATGTCAAACAGATTTCTGAGTATATGATTTAATTTTTTTAATAAATCTAATAGCTGAATGCTGAATATTTAGTATTAATTACTAAAGATCTCTAACAGTCTAAGTTAATACTTCTTTATTAATATCATAGTATAAAGAATATAAAAAATTATGGAGGACTTAGCAAGTTTATTAACTGACAACAATCTAATATATTATAGATTATAATAAAACTGTTAATCTATATTAAATTTTTAAACAATCTATTTTAATAGAACTACAGTTTTATTATCTATTTGTTCTGTTTAATAATAATCTATCTTATAGAAAGCATTATTTTACAGTATATTGCAAGCTAAATAATTTGTAAATTAATAGTGAGATTATCTTTTAATTTATCAGCTGAATAAATCTGTAGATTGTTAGTAAATATTATGCAGACTAAAATAGATTGAATAAGATAAAAATTAAAAAAGATCTGTTTAATAAAGGCTGGCCTGTAAAGCAATAAAATTTATAGATAAAGAAAAGTTAAATAAAGAAAGAGAATTATAAGCTATAAGCTAATGGTGTTGATGGCTGAAAAGCTTCAAAAAACATGATGAGTGTGGTGAAACTGCATCACTCAGTTGTATGTGTTGCTTGATTGTGGATTACATTAATGTAATCAACCATCAAGTAATAAATACCATCAAGCAATAAATTTTTCTTCACCCTACCATTTCCTTTTTTCAACACATTATTTTATCACCACTATTATCAAAAATGCCTTTATCTCAAGAAAACCAAATTCAAATGGCTATTGCAGCTTATAAAAATCAAAAAGTCAAATTAATACTGAAGGCTGCAGAGATTTTTGGGATGTCTGAGGCTATTCTTTGTGCTCATCTTAAAGAAAGACAACCATATGCAGAAACATGTGCTAATAGCCATAGATTAAAGACTATTGAAGAGGAAACACTTATTCAGCAATTACTAGAGACAGATAAATAAGGTTTTTCAATTCAGCCAGAGTTTCTGTGTTCAATGGCACAAATATTACTCTGTAAGTGTTTACAGAATCTTACTGCAGTCCTTAATATTAACTGGGCTTATAAATTTGTCAAGCACCATCCTGAGCTGCATATAAGATATAATTGAAGGATTATATACCAGTGTGCAAAGCAGGAGGATCCAAGAGTTATAATACTATGATTTCAAGCTGTACATGCAGCTATTCAGGAACATGGCATACATGAAGATGACATCTAAAATTTTGATAAAACTGGCTTTGCATTGGGGCTCTGCTCAATCTCTAAGGTTATTACTGCAGCAGAATGCAATGAAAGATCTTGTATAGTCATTCAGAGAAACTATAAATGAGTTACAATTATTGAGACTATAAGCTTAAAGGAGATTTATATACTATCAGTGATTATTTTAAAAGCAGCATTTTAATAGGCTGCTTAGTATTAAGAACTTGCACTTTCCAAAGACTGATGGATTGCAACTAGCAAGAATGGCTGAACAACAGATGAAATAGGCCTTCACTGATTGAAAGAGGTGTTTGAACCTTATTTCAGACACTATATAACTGGTGCAAAGCAGTTACTTATTCTTAATAATTATAGTAGTTATTTAACTGCAGAGTTTGATACTTTTTGCAAGAAAAATATAATTATCTGTCTTTATATATCTGCACATGCCTCTCATCTCCTACAATTACTTGATGTTGGTGTTTTTGGCCTGCTTAAGCACACATATGGAAAACTGCTTGAAAGAGAATAATTGCTGGCAACAATTATATTAACAAGAAAGACTTTCTATCTCTATATCCATCTGCTCATACAAAAGTGTTTACTCCAGACAATATGTACAAAGGCTTTGCAGGAGCTGGACTTAAGCCACTTGATAAAGAGTGGGATCTTGCAAAGATTATCTTTCAGCTTTATACATTAATATTACTAGCTTCAGTTGAAAGTTCAGTCTCCTCTGCTTTTTAAACTTCTTAGAATTCTCATCAGCTGGATCATAAGGTTTGCAGCTTGCAAAAAAGCCTTAGTGCAAGAAAGCAAAAGCTTTCTAGTAGCCCAATATCTTATATTCATCATCTTGAAAAGGCTGTGCAGATGGCAATGAATATGAAGCTTCTTCTTTAACAAAAAATAAAAGTTCTATAGGCTGAGAACAAGCAGAAAATAAAAAAGAAGGCAAAAAGACATGCTATTCTAAATAATAATCTTATTTTATTTGTACAGGAAGGTCAAAATTGCATTCAGCAGCTTGATACACAGCTTAATGAGAAGCTTGATGAGCCTACACCTATGCCTCAACAGCAAGCTCCACAACACTACAGTGGCTGTGAGACTATTAGACATACTATAAGAAATTGTCCTAATAAATAGCTATATATTCAACTACTAGATAGTCTAATTTAATTGTATTGGTGGTTGAAAAGCTTCAAAATTATAGTGGATGTGGTGAAAATTTGTTGCTCAGTGGTATTCATTGCTCAGTGGTTGATTACATTAACTGATTGTGATAGTGTTGTCTTTTAGAAAAGATAGCATCTCCACTGTTATGAGTAAAGCTGTTGAATAGAGCATACTGTGTCTGTTAAATATAAAAGATACCTAAATAACATCTGAATATAGCAAAACTAGTAAAAAATAAAAACTCAGAATAAAGCTGAAAAACTTATAATCAGCTGATATTTTAGCAAGTTTGTCTAAGGAAGTAAGAATTAAGTAATAATACTGATCTGACTGCTGCAGAGTTATTTTGGGCTACTCTTATAAAATAAAAATATTTTTATCTGTTTCTAATAATTATCTTTAGATGCAGTTTTAAGTAATTTTATTTATTTTAATAAAAATAGAGAAATAATGTTATTATATTTAATTTCAGAAGATTTTTAGAATTTATTTCTTTTAATTCACAGATTTTAGAGTTGTTAATTATTTTGAAAGAATATAGATTATTTTTAGTCTCACTGAAATTATTTTTTACAATTTTTTGTCGCTGTGTAGCCTTAGCAATTTAATTATTCTCCTTTTTAATCAACAATTTTTTAGAAAATAAACTAAAAAAATCATAAATTTAAACAAAGACAGCACTTGTTAGTATTTACTGTATAATAGCTTATTATGCTAATCTTCTTTATAATATATAAAGTACAGAAGAACTGCTGTAGATGATCACCTTTTAACTTAGTATAATAACTAATAATCCTAACATTATAAAAAGATTAAATAAAGATTGCAGATCAAAGGCAGAATTTTTAGAAGATTTAATTATAATATTAGATCAATATATGCTAAATTAATAAAAAATAATATTTAAAACAGATGAAAATAAACATCTGATTAGAGTTCAGAATATTATTATATTATAAAAGTTTATTAATGATAAAAGCTGATTTAATTTTAGATTTTCTATGAATCAGCAGAAGAACATTAAGTAAAATATTATAAGTCTAAGATTAACATAATCCACAACTGAGCAATGTATACAACTGAGTGACACAGTTTTGCTGCACTCATCATGTTTTTTGAAGTTTTTCAGCCATCAACACCATTAAATTAGACTATCTTGTAGTTGAATATATAGCTATTTACTAGGACAATTCCTTATAGTATGTCCAACAATCCCACAGCCACTGCAGCGTGCTGGAGCTTGCTGGCAAGGCCTAGATATAGGCTCATCAACATGCTCATTAAGCTATATATTAAGCTGCTGAACACAATTTTGACCTTCCTGTACAAATAAAATAAGATTATTATTTAGAATAGCATGTCTTTTTGCCTTCTTTTTTATTTTCTGCTTGTTCTCAGCCTATAGAACTTTTATTTTTTGTTAAAGAAGAAGGTTTATATTTATTGCCATCTGCACAGTCTTTTTAAGATATTGAATATAAGATATTAGACTGCTGAAGAGCTTTCTTATACTAAGGCTTTTCTATAAGCTGCAAACCTTGTAATTTAGCTAATAAGGATTCTGAGATGTTTGAAAAGCAGAGGAGATTAAGCCTTCAACAAGAGATAATATTAATATATAAAGTTAAAAGATAATCTTTTTTAAGAACTTAGTCTTTATTAAGTAGCTTAAGACCAGTTTTTATAAAGCCACTGCATATATTCTCGCTAGTAAATATCTTTTTATAAGCAGATAAATAGAGAGATAAAAAATCCTTCTTACTAAATAATTATTGTCAGCAGCTATTATTTCCTCAACCAATTTCTTATATGTGTGTTTAAGTGGGCTAAAAACACTAATATTCAGTGATTGTAGAAGATAAGAGATATAAAAAGATATATAAATAGATAATTGCATTCTTTTTATAGAAAATATCAAATTCTGCAATCTGATAGCTAAAATAATTATTAAGAATAAGCAACCACTTTACACCAATTAAACAGTGTTTAGAATGTGGTTCAAATATCTCTTTTAGTCAGCAAAAGCTTATTTTATCTGTTGTTTAGCTATTCTGACTTCTCACAAGAGTATAGCCTTTATTAAAAAGAGCAGGTTCTTGAAATCAAGCAGCTTATTAAGATCCTGCTTTTAAGATAATTTATAGAGATATATAGATCCCTTTTGAGCTCACATATTCAATAATTATAATCTATTTATAATTTCTCTAAATAGCTCTTTAAGATCTTTTATTATACTTTACTACAGTAATGATCTTAGAGGTGGAACAGAGTCCTATTATAAAGCCAGTTTTATCAAAATTCTAGATATTATTCTTATATTATGTTCTTGAATAGCTTTTTGTACAGTCTTAAATTATTATTTTATAATATTTGGATCCTCCTGCTTCACACATTGATATGATATACATCAGTTATATTATATATACAGTGCTGGGTGGTGCTTAATAAAGTTATATACTTAATTAATACTAATAAATGCAGTAAAATCTTGTGTCTGCTCATAAAGTAAAATCTATATCATTCTATATAAAAACTTTGACTGAATTGAAAAGCCTTATTTATTTATATCTAGCAGTTGCTTGGTAAGGACTTTCTCTTCAATAATTATCAATTTATAGCTATTAATGTGTGTTTCTGAGTGTGGTTTTCTTTCTTTAAGCTATTTATAAAGGGTAGCTCCTGACATCTTAAATATATCAGCAGCTTTTCTTTTTGATTGAATTTTTTGATTTCTAATAGCTGAAATAGTCATTTGTATTCAATTTTCTTGAGAAAGAGGCATTTTGCATGATAAAAATAGAAAAAAATATGTTGAAGAATATTGATGATAGAATGTTTTGAGGGGGTGGTGAAACTGCATTGCTCAGTTGTGGATTATGTTAGTGATTCCATCTCTTTGTTACATAATCAGTCTTGATAACATAATCCACAAGCAAGCCGCGCTCACCCAAGCAAGCTGCTCACCTCTCATCTATATACAAACTTTTATTCTCTATAGAAGCCACAGATTCTAGTAAAATATCTAATATATATTATTTCTCAGTTCTATAACACTAAGAGCATATATAAGTATTATACTTATATGACTGATATATACTATATTGCATATAGACATATGATTTTATTTAAAAAGTTTTAATTATCTTTTGAAATATTTTTTAAACAATCTCTGTACAACCTTTCTCTTTCTATATAATAAGAATATCTTCTTAAGATATTTAAGCTGATAGCTTTATTTATTTTTTTGTTTTTATTCCTTATTTGCAGTCTCTAATTTTTGATTTTTATGATTCTTTCAGTCTTTAATAAGGTAATTTAATATCTAATTTATAAGATTTGAACTGTGCGTCCAATATCTAAATAAGACTCAATTATTTTGGATTGAAGCTGCAATTCTTTATTATTATAAGATGTCTTAAATATTTAAAAACTTACAGATTACTCTAACTGACATCAGAGAATATTAAAATCATTAAATATAGAGTTGGAAAAAAATCTGATTAGATTTATTAAAATAAATTTTATGACTACAAATCTACTGTGAATATTCTGATTTAAATATCTTGTTTATATAAGCTTGTTAATATGCTGTGAGAAAGTTCATCTTATTAATATAATTAATTAATTTTAAGTTGTGTACTCTTCTCAGCTAAACAATTATATAATCTCTTTAATATTAAAAAGCAGCTCATATTTAATGATTATAAAGATATAAAGAATAAGCTAATATATAAAAATATAATAATGCTTAATATAAAATCAATTACATTCTATATTAAATAATTCTTGTAATTATTAAGAATCAATATGTTTATATAGTTCTTGATACGTCAATCAAAAATCTTTTTTTAGTATTTAACTTGATTATAATAACTTAATCAGAAGATAGTTAATTATTTTAAAAATATATTGCTTGATATATTTTTTTATAAAAATAACTATAAATAATAAAGCTTATTTATATAAATGACTGCTTTAATAACTGTAATTTGATTACAATTATTAAATTATATAAAACTGAATAGTTTAATCTAATAATCACTTTTACAGTTGCAGTCATACTAATCTTATATTGCTTAATTGCTTGTTGTATACACTGAAATTATTTTTTTTAATAATTTTTAAATCTTTATATTGAGTTTGTTGATGATTATATCTGTGAAAATATTGTGTTTTAAGATTATTATAATATTTAAGAAAGTTATAAACTCAATTCTTATTAATAATAAATAAAATAATTGATTTAAACTGCTCAGCAAGAAGAATATTAATTATTATATAACATTAGATCTAAGAGACATTCCTCACTTATTTATAGATATTATTTGTTAATAAAACTCTTTAATAGAAGTTAATTCTTAGTTCAGAAGTTATATTGTACAGTACAGTCTTAAAAGTCAGTTATAAGAAATGGAATAAGAAGTATTATATATAATATATAGCTGCTCAGATATTTGAAATTTAAATCCTTTTTAATGCTTCAATGATCAATAATATTTTGTCTTCTTGATGAGGGCTTTTTTTGACAGGTTTTGTGGACATCCTGGTGGTTGATTTTGTTGAATATATTGTGTGTTGAGAGGTGGGCAGCTTGCTTGTGGATTACATTATAAGTAGTTAGTTACTTAGCCTAAGAAAGATCATTCAACATCAAGAAATCTGTTGAAAAAACCAACTATAATGAGTATAAACAAAACTGAAGATATATCTCTAAACTGAGAAAATCCAGTAACTAATAGTGAATTTATAGTAAATTCTTAGTAAAAGAGAATTTATAAAAGTTTTCATAATAATCATCAAAATCAATAATAATGTTCGTTAATCATATGCAGTATAAGTATGCTTATAAAAATTTTTTACTTAAAGCAAGTCAAGCTAATTATTTGTTTATTCTTATTAATATTAATTGCCCAGTCAGATAATATATCTTTATATTATAAAGCTCAATGCATCTTTTCAGCAAACATGATTATAAGAAATAAGACTTATTCAGATAAATTGATTAATTTAATTATAATTATTAAAATCATTCACATATAATCTTTAAATTTTTATTAATATTAAATCTATTAATAATTATATTTGTGGTTATATCTGGACGAATACTTAATATAATATTTAATAAAGTTTTGAACTCAATTTTTGATGTAATAGTAATTAATTTATTATAGTTTGTTAGTAATAGATTTGTTATTTGATAAATATTAACAGATTTAGAGAAAAGTCTATATTGATTTATATTTCATATTCATTTTTAAGCACAGATTTCTCAACAGTAATTTGATTATTTGAGATTGAATCAACATATGTAATATATTTATAAAGATAAAAGATAGGAATAGAATATAGAATATTATATGCCCACATAGCAGTATTAATACTTAAAAATTAATATTTTCAAAACGCTTAAATAGCAAAAATTCTATTCTCTTTTTGAGCAGTTAAATTACTTGATGTTGCTGATATTTTATTGCTGAATTCATTAAACACATTGCATGAGTAAGGAGATGACTCACTCACTTGTGTGGCTTGCTCACCTGTCAACAAAGTCCGGACTGGCTATCTAAACTTTGGTGACAACAATCACAAAGTGTGATGATGTTGATAATATATAAAGATAAATAAAAAGACAACCTATAATTCTGAATAGCTTATATAAGAAATATATGAGAAGAAGAATGAATTCAAAAATATATAGAAGAAATTGCACAAAATTAGGATGAGGAGCTTAATAAAAGAACTGCAAAAAGCAGAAATATTCTGAGTATTCTAAAAAAATATCAGTTTGAAAGATCAAGTATTCAAGAAAAAAAGCTTAAAGAGAGGCAAGCTACTCAAAATAAAAGTTTGTCTATCAGAATATCTCAAAATTGAGAAGAACATCACAGAAATAATAATTTATATGATATTTAATAATACAAAATCTCTTTCAGACTATAAATTTCATGACTATCTGACAGCTCAGAATATAAAAGAAATGAGAGATAAAGTTATCCAAATCTAAGTTGAAAGAAGAAGAGGAAAAATCCTGCTGAAATAAAGATGAATTTCAGAAGAATAAATTTTTCAATTGCATTCTCTATACAATAGAGTGCTAATAAAATTCTATAAGATGTAACAAGATCATATTAACGACTGTGAAAGATGCCAGAAACAGATATTTAAAAATGCTTAAAACATAGAAAAGTGATTGCTGAAGAATTCAAGTGAGTCCTATAAAATCAGAGAAATATAATTTTGCAATAAAATATTTAGACGTGTTAAATTGCAGCTGTGATTACTATCTACAACATTCAAAACAAAATTATTGATGAAAAGACTGGAAAACATATTATAATAACTGCTGTTCAATACATAAATTATATATATAAGCAAAGTTGCTTTCTCTGCAGTGATCTTACTATTCTCTAGATCAGAGTCAGTGTCAGTAGATAAATTAGTATTAGAAATGCTAACTGGCTTCTTGATTAAAATCCGCAGCTTATTGATATTATTATTAGCTTCTAAAAACACTTATCAGTTAATAAGAACTCTATATAAATCAGACTCTATAATTAACTGAGACTAACTCGAATAGATTCTTAAGAATAATGAGAAAGTTACTGATGATATAAAAATGCTTCACTAACTTTAGAGGCACTGATGCTCAGAGTTTCAAGCTTATTGGAGATATTAAAAATGATAGATATGTTAATTAAAACACTATAATATATAAGAGCTGCTGTTCAGCAGCACTGTAAAAGCTAATAATTTTTGCATAAATATATAACAATTAAGCTGCAGAATCAATATCTTTTATTAGTAATCAATTCCAGACAAGATGCAGTAAATATAGAAGATATTAAAGACCATATTTTTGAATTCAGACTCTTATAAAAAGATAGTAACATTTATAATATAATCAGCTTTACTTTTTACTTTATTAAAATATTATTTACAAAGTCTATAAAGATAATACGGGGATTTATTATAAGAGAAACAATATTTAGTTATTATTCTTAGAATTACTAAACTTACTAAATAAAGATTAATATTTATCAGTTAATAGACAGCAGTTTTAAAATACTTAGTCTAAACAGTTAAACAGAATAAATTCTAAAGTATCTTTTTAATAGTTAGTGTTCTAACAATAGATAAAGATATTTAAAACTGATTATTATGATGGTTATAGAAGTTCATATTTATAGTTGGCTTATTTTGGTAACATTCTTAATAATTTAATAGAGATGATATAGAGTGACATCACTATATAAAAATATTTACATTATAAGAATTCAAGAGAGTAGAACTGTAGATAAAAAGATTTTAATAAAAATATAGAAGAAATAGCTTTAAGAGAAAATAACAAAGTTATAATAGAAAGAATATGTTAATTTTTAATAGCTAGTATCTAAGACTATAGATAATCAGCAGACTCAGAGACAGAGAAAAACATAACAGAAAAATATATGGACTTCAGTATAAGAATAGTATTACTAAATTTCTAATAGAAGAATTTTAGAAAGGCTGAAGCATTTTTAAAAAATAATATTCTCAGTTACTTTATCAGTTTATTATTTTCTAAGATTAGAACTAAGAGAGATTAAATACTGATAAAGCAAGATAGAGCAATATATAGATTAACTTATATAGTATTACTTTTTAATATTATCTAGAGAATAGATGTTTATTAGAAATATAAAATTAATATCTGCTTTTTACTTCTGTTATTATCACATTACTATATTAATATACTTAAGTTTTTAGATTTTTATATCAACTCTAGAAGACAGTGCCTTTTTTCTCTTTAAGTATATTTTTTGCTTAATAAATTGTCAGCATTAAGTTCTAAAAGAATTATTTAATATTTTCTTTAGAAAGACATATATAAAAATGTTTTAGCAGAAGAACTAGTAGTAGTAGCTATTTTATTAATAGAAATCTCTTCAGAACTTTTTCTTAAGTTTGATTAAGTATTTAAATTCCTTTAAGCTGGCATTAGGTAGGTTAGTATTCTCTTCTGACTAATAAGTTTTTCAATTAATAATAAATGGCAGGTAGTAGTTAACTACTAAATATATTAAAATATTATTTTTAATTTATTTTATCAGGCTATTCTCTGATGTTTAGAGCAGTTAGAGTGTTGAATACTTAATTCAAAGGCCTGGAAATAGGTATAAGTAATATAATAAAGATTAATACAGAACAGTATCAGGTTTAATAGTAAACTATATATATGCAGTTAAGTCATGTAATATAACTGGCCTTAGGGCCAAGCTCTAGAGCTGGCTACATTCAACATCTGCTACATACTTGTGCCTAACATTAGCTTTTTATTAATTTCAGGAGAATCTAGCTTTATAAACTGTTCAGACTCTTTACTAATATTTATAGCTTATTTAGTTCAGATTGTCATAATATTAGTGATGCATGTGCTATTCTTAAAGATCTATAGAGACTTCAGGCTTATAATCTTTAGAAGATTATATTATACTAGCTAAGATAGAACTTTTAAGAATAGTTAAACTTAATTGATTAAACTAATTTAGTCTTATGGATAAGATATCTGATGTATAAAATTTTGAATATTGCAATAGTTATGAGCAGGTGGATTAATCTCAGCAAAATCAATTGACCAATTCATATGAAGTCAATTAGCTAATTCATGAGTATAATGTTGAGGTCATGTATTCTTATCTAAGCAAGATCTGGAGTTCAGCTAGCCTGAGGCTATAGCAATAGCTGAAGATCACCTGAATCCAACATTTATATCATGCTGCAAGATAATCAGAAATTATGATAAATTATATATTCTTTATTTTTTTTTCTAGGAAAAGACATGAATGTCTAAGATGGATATTGTCAAAAGGTATCAACTGTCCAGCAGTTGAACTGTTATTCTCAAAGTGAGATAATTGATAGGAGTCAAGGAACTAGAGATGAATAACCAGTTGAATACCTTGATTCTAAGATCTGTATGAGAATAAGACACAATAAAGAGAAGTAGCTACATGTCTGAGAAAGAACACCCTTATATCTTTCTTCATGGTAGTTAGTCTGTTGGTATATCCTCCTATTCTTCCAGATTAGCACAGTCTCATGGAAGTCAGACTTACCATATTCCCTTTCTTGTCTACTATCTACCACATCCAGTCATGTGTTCTGTACTCTCCTTTGTCTCTTCTGTTTCCATGTCCAGCCTCCTCATTACCCCTCATTGGACTCTGTGTCACCTCATGTCTCCTCCAGGGCTTCATTCTTCTGACAGATATTCTTATTAATATAAAAAGGTATATTTTTAGAGAAAATAGTATTATATTCTCTAGTCAATAATCTTTCTGAACTTCTTTATCGGCAGCTTGATTTTCTGGTGTTGTAGACATTCTGATGATGGAAAAATTGAGATGTGTTACGTAGTGAGAGTGACTAACTTGCCTATCTGACTAACTTGCTTATAGGTTACATTAATATAATCTATAAGTGAGCTGGCCACATACCCACTGCTAAATATATTCAATAACTAATTAGCTAACAACAAACATGAAAATTGAATGTTCTAGCAATATATTTTAATAATTTACATAAGCTACACTGTGGTGGTACCTACTTTGCTGGCTATGAATCTGACTGCTCAATCATTTCTTTATACACTTGATCGGCTTGCTGAGTATATTATATGCATCTGTTAGAATACTCTTAATAGCTATATAAAATTTAAAAGCATTTCTTTTTCTTTTCTGATGTTGATTAACATAATAATTTATTAACTATATCTGCACCGACTACTAAGAATAAAAAAGGATTTATAAAGTGGAGTGAAAAAATTAATATATTAAAGAATATGGGATTCAGAAGAAAATAAAGAAAAAAATAAGAAATATTTATTAGCTTATTCAGAATAAGATAGATTAAATTAAGTAGCTAGACTAGATCTAATTTAATCTAAAAATGATATTTTATGCATCTCAGAAAAGATGGATTTAAGATAAAATCATATAATAAATACTTCTATAAACTGAATAATATTTTGAATTCAGAATAGAGATTTTACTTTACTACTTCTTTATTTATAAAACATGCTCTTTATCTGTTCTTCTTTAATTTTATAGCTGGAACTAGATATATAGACATTAACTGCAATGCTTATAATTTTTATTAAACTTATAACTGATTATTTTAAGCTGCGATTCAGTGATGATATTACAATATTATATATAGACAAATTTGTATACTTGTATATTATTATCATGAGTAAAGCTTAATCTCTTAAATAATAACTTAATTACTATTACAGATATCTTAATAGCTTTATAATTTAACTGTAATTACATCTGCAAAAATTTAATTAAATAGCTAAGAATGTTTATATAGTTACAAAAAAGTAGTTAAGTAGTATAAAGAAGTAACATTATAGAATAGCTGAATATGTGCCAACAAATATAAAAATAAAGATTATTTTGGAGAGCTTATAAGTATTATAATCTTCTTAAAAGGCTCTGTAAAATAATTAAAGAGAATATTAATCTAGCTTTAGCTATTAATGTTATTTTATAACTAGTAGTTAAGTTTACAGTTAAGATAAATATATTACTGCTAACATCATAATCTGACTGCAATTACAGACTATCTATTATAAATTGTGATATAAAGTTATATTTGATGCCATTATGCTATAGCGCTACTATCTTTCTCTTAATTATTCTCTTTATGTGTTTTCACATCTGCTTTGCTTTAACCATAGTTTACCACTTCTTATCTGTGTTTTATAATGTTTTCTGCATATCTTTAATGCTTCTGTGGTGGCTATAGTAGCTTAATTGCCTGTACAAATTATGTGTAGTCAATTTTTTCTACTTCTCAGATAGTTCTATTTTAACTATAATGTAATATATTGACTTATATATCTGTATTTAACAATGAGATAGCTGATTCCTCACTTTTAATATTTGCTTTTATTATAATACTACTCGATTATGTATTTAGTTTTATATAACATAATCCACCAACAAGCGAGCCTCACCAACAAGTGAGTGATGGTCTGAGCTACTGAGTGAGCCACCCCCCTATTCAACCACATCATCTACTACTATATCAAATTCCATCAAATATGCCACCAAAGACTGCTGAATTAAAGGTGCAAATAGAAGGCCATATGCTGCTTGCAATTAAAGCAGCTAAAGAGGGTCAAATCTCTTCTGCAAAAGCAGCAGCTGACATCTATGATGTCCCATATTCTACCCTAAAACACTGCATTCAGGGGTGTACAGCTTGCCTTAATACCTCAGCAAATAATTAAAGGCTTACCAAGCTGGAGGAATCTTTACTAAAGCAATAAATTCTTAATATGGATGAGCAAGGCCTACCACCATCTTATGATATAATACACATATATTGCTATCTGATCATAAAGACAATATATCAATTGGTCAAATTAGATGATCCAGTTTATTAAGCAGCATAGTGATCTTGCCTCTAAATATAATTGCAAGTACAACTATCAACAGGCACAATGTGAGGATCCAGAGATTATCAGGAATTGGTTCAATCTTATTCAGAATATCATAGCAAAATATGGTATTCTTGAACAAGATATCTACAATTGTGATGAAACAGGCTTTCAAATGGGTGTGGCATCAACAGCTAAAGTTATTACTAGATCTTATCATACTATAAGCTGTGTACAAGCTATATAGCCTGAAATCACAAATGGGTGACAGCCATTGAATCAATCAATACTATAAGCTGAGCCCTACTCTCTTTGATTATCTTTACTGGCAAGGTCCACCAATCTTCATGGTATTAAGATCTGCCACCAGACTGGACAATAGATCTAAGTGAGCATGGATGGACCAATGATGAAATGAGATTGCTTTAGCTAAAAGAGGTTTTTAAGAAGTATACAATTCAGCAGACTATAGGGAAATATCATCTTCTTATTTTAAATGGTCATGGCAGTCATGCCACTGCAGAATTTAACTACTTCTGCAAGAATCAGCAAATTATCTCTCTTTATATGCCACCACATTCTTCTTATTGCCTACAGCCTCTTAATGTCTCTTACTTTGCTCCCTTAAAGAAGGCCTATGACAGGGGGTTCAGAAAAGCATGCAGCTTGGCATTAATTATATTGACAAGCAAGACTTCTTATCACTATATCAATCTTCACAAAAAGCACTTTCAGAAGCCAATATAAAGAGTGGATTTGCAGCAACAGATCTAGTGTCATTCAATCCACAGCATGTGCTGAATGTGCTTAATATTTAGACTAAAGAGATTACACCACCTTCTTCTTCTCATGGTCTCTGAACTGTAAAGACTCCTCATTCTACTGCAGAGGTGCAAAAGCAGATGCAACTTATCAAGGGGCTTATTGACTGGCATTCTCAAAGCCCCCCAAATCAAGCAATTGGTCAGCTAGCAAAGGCATGCAAATCTACTATACATGAGGTTCTCATGCTTCAGCAGCAGATGAAAGAGCTTCAAGCTGCCAATAAGCATCAAAGATAAAAGAGAGAAGCCCCTAGATCCTTTATTGCTTCAGGGGGGATCCTAACAGGTGCTCAAGGCCAGCAGCTTATTTAAGAAGCTGATCAAGCAGTAGGTGAGGTACAGAAGCCAAAAAAAGCAACCATCACCACAGTGCAGTAATTGCCATAAGATTGGACATATTAGGACTGGATGCCCTAGTAAATAGCTTCAATTTCATGTATATAGGTGCTTTTTTATAGAATATTTAATATAATAGGTGTTGCGGCATTTGGGGCAGATATTCAGGCGCGGCTTGCTCAGACCGCCGCTCGCTCAGTGGTTGGGCTCGCTCGGTGGTGGATTATGTTAACATAGTTAACCACCGAGTGGGCCACACCACTGAATGGGCCACCCAACACGCAACATGATATACTCAACAAATTCAAATCAAGATGTCAGCACTGCAGAGTGATCAAGATAGCTCTAAAGAAGGCAGATTTCTTCTGGCAATTAGAGCCTATCAAAATGATCAATTTTCTAATATTAGAGCTGCTGCTAAAGCATATAATGTGTCAAAATCTACATTGATGATGTGTCTTTGCAGCCGCACTTTGTGTGTAGATTCAGCACCAAATTGCCAAAAACTCACATCTATTGAAGAATCTACCCTTGTGGAATGAATATTATCCATGGATAAACATGGTATACCACCTCATGCTGCCACTGTACAGAAGATGGCCAATCTATTACTAGCTAAGCATTCAAAATCAGCATCTATACCAACCACTATTGGCAGGAACTGGGTACAACAATTTATTAAATACTATAAGAAACTTCAATCAAGATATAACCACAAATATAATTATCAATAGGCTCAGTGTGAAGATCCAAAAATCATTTATAAATGGTTTCAACACATGTGAGATATTATTCAATAATATAATGTGGTTGATCAAAATATCTATAACTTTGATAAGACTGGCTTTCAAATGGGTGTGATATCAACTGCTAAAATTATCACTGGCTCAGATCAATCTAGCTGTGCCAGATCTATACAGTCTGGAAATTGCAAATAAGTGACTGTTATTGAATTAATTAATTTATCTGGATGGGCCTTACCTCCCATAATCATATTTACAAGAAAGATGCATCAAGCTTTATGGTATAAAGATATACCATCTGACTGAATAATTGGGGTCAGTGAGAATGACTGGACAAATAATTAACTTAGCTTGCTTTAGATTAAAGAGATATTCCATAAGCATACCCATACCTGTGCAATTAGAAAATATTAATTGTTGATTCTTGATGGCCATGGAAGCCATATCACACCTAAATTTGATCAGTTCTATATTTAGAATATAATTATTTTATTATATATGCCATCTCATTCTTCACATCTTCTTCAATCATTTGATGTTGGCTGCTTTGCACCTCTGAAAAAAGCATATGGGCAAAAGGTTGAAAAAAGCATGCATCTTAGCATCAATTATATTGATAAACAAGACTTTCTGATTGTATATCAATCTGTGCAAACAGAAGCCCTATCCACATCCAATATCTGCAGTGGATTTGCAGCTACTGGCTTAGTTCCATATCAGCCTGCTCAAGTGCTTTTGTGACTTTATATTCAGATGAAGACACTAACACCACCTACTATATCTCACAGCAATCAATCAGCATTCTGGGTCCCTGAGACACCTCATAATATCAAGAAATTGGAGCTTCAGACCCAGGCTCTTAAGTGCCTATTGAGACACCATTCTCAAAGCCCATCAAGTCCTGCAAAACAAGCTCTTAATCAACTAGTCAAGAACTGTTAGATTGCAATGAATAATACAGTCCTTCTGGCACAGGAAAACAAAGAGTTACAGGCTGCCAATCAGCATCAAAAAAGAAAGAGGAATGCACATAGATCCTATATAGTTACTGGAGGTATTCTAACAGGCATGGAAGGACTGCAATGTGCTCAAGAAGCTGATCAAAGGCAGGAAGAGGTGGTTGTGCAGCCAGATCTACAGCCATAAAAGCAGGCGCCACCAACATGCAGCACATGTAATATAGTAGGCCATACTAGGGTGCAATGCTCTAGGCACTAAGCAATTGATATATAGTGTATATAGCTTCAATACTTGCAGCGTTGATAGTCTAATTGCAATTTGAAAATATTTGGTAGTGGTTGGGTGGCCCATTTGGTGGTGTGGCCTGCTCAGTGGTTGATTAGTTACGTTACATTAAGATAGCTTAGTAAGCTTTTAAAACAGCTTCTTTAATAAGTTCAGTAAAAGAATATCTTTATATAAAATAAGCTAAGGAAGTTAGCATTAAAAAATAATCAAAATATTAAAACTTATTCTGAATAAAGAATAAAGAAAGCCTTCTTAGATATTATATATAAAAAATAAATTATAATAATTTAATGAGAGAATTTGAGAAGAAGCATACTCTGAAGGCTATTTAGTAGAAATATTTTTAATATAATATAATGTTAAATATTAAAAGTATATTAAAATATTTGATATCTGTCAAAGAAATATATAATCTATAGATATAAGTTATAAAAAGCTTAGATTGCTGTCTCAAGTAATATATTTAAATAAATATTTATAAATCTTATAACAGAGCTGCTACGGTTAAAGTAATTAAAAAATATAATATTATAGATCTGTTCCTTAAGTTTGCTATTTATATTTTGTACATTAAAACATTAATGCTACACTTTAAATATATTAATTATATCAATTCCATAACTTTTATTTGTACTGTTTCTTCTATTCTTCTGGCTAGTTGGGGTCAGGGTCCTTGAGGTCTCTTACCACATTATATTAAGCTTTAATCCAGATATAACTGCAAACATAATTATCAATGAGCTCAATGTGAAGAGTTAAAGATTATTAAATGATTTCAATGTGTACAAAATATTATTTAATAATATAATATAATTGATCAAAATATCTACAACTTCAATAAGAATAATTTTCAAATGAATGTGATATCAATACTAAAGATTATTATTATTAGTTTAAATCATTCTAGTTATTCAAAATTTATATAGGCAGAGAATTATGAATAACTATAATCAAATTAATTAACTCATCTAAATAAATCTTATTTTTCATAATTATATTAAAAAATGCATCAAGCTTTATAATATATCTCTATATTATCTGACTAAGTGATTAATGTTAATGTAATCAATCACCAAGTGAAACAGATCACTGAGCAAAACACCCCACCAAACTACATGACGCGCTCATCAACTTCAACCACCAAAATGCCATGCAAAACAGCAGATTCAGCAGTTCATCAAGAGGGCCATATCTTGCTTGCAATTAAAGCTTTCAATGATGGTCAATTTAAAAGCATACAGGCTGCTGCACAGGCATATAATGTGTCATATTTAACACTCTACAACTGTCTATATAGGTGTACTGCATGTGTAGATGCAATATCAAACAATAAAAAGCTTACCACCACTGAAAAATCTATGCTTGTCAAATAAATATTATTGATGAACCAACAAGGACTACCACCACAAATCATTATTGTATGAGATATGGCCAGTCTATTATTATCTAGCTGATTAAATACACCAGCTACTGTTGGCTAATATTGGGTCCAAAGATTTATTAATCACCACCATAAGCTCAAATCCAAATATAGCTGCAGATATAATCATCAATAGGCTCTATGTGAGGATCCAAAGCTTATTAAAAAGTGGTTTCAGCATGTTCTGAAGGCTGTATAAAACTATAGCATTACTAAACAGAATATCTACAACTTTAATGAGACTGGCTTTTCAATGGGCATGATATCAACAGTAAAGATTGTTACTGACTTTAAATCTAGGGGCTGGCCTAAAGCAATACAAGCAGGAAATCAAGAATAGATGACTGTGATTGAGGTAATCAATGCAGCTGGCTGGGCCCTGCCCCTAATGATTATCTTTGCTGACAAGAATCACCAATCTAATTGATATCCAGATCTACCAAAGAGCTGGGCAATTGGGACTAGCAATAATAAATAGACCACTAATAAGCTAGGGATGCTTTGGCTAAGAAATATCTTTGATAAGCATATCAAAGCTTGTACAGCAGGCAGATATTGCCTGCTAATTCTTGATGGTTATAGCAGCCATACATCTGCTGAATTTGATCAATTCTGTACTGAGAACATGATCATTCCTCTATATTTACCACCACATTCTTCATATCTATTACAACCACTTGATGTTGCCTGCTTTAGGCCATTAAAACATGTATATAGGCAGTAAACCCAGATCTATATATAGCATGGCATCAATTATATTGACAAGAAGGATTTTATCATTATCTATCAGCAAGTATACTCATGAGCTCTGACTGTATCTAATATATGCAGTGGATTTGCTGCATCAGGCCTGGTTCCATATAAGCCAGAGCA
>Ga0207748_1000190_pt1 | contig 58616 bp, 27 predicted proteins | sample HigsolmetaGSP13D_FD_184841 | JGI IMG/M metagenome (GOLD analysis project Ga0207748, IMG submission 184841) | High solid enriched microbial communities from the Joint BioEnergy Institute, USA - SP1-3-D (SPAdes) | ecosystem: Engineered > Bioreactor > SSF (Solid state fermentation) > Aerobic >...
CCCACCTTTCTCTTAGCTCTTGCAAGTATTACGACAGGAATTTGTAACTGTGCGGGCAGGTCTTCTCAGATTTGGAAACTACCGAGAGGGACACTCGCTTGACTACGTATCTACTTACTACCTACCTACCTAGGTATTTACTACCTAATCTATTCACCTATCTATCTGTCTCAATTTTCAGTATCCCTGAGAACAAGAGAGAAAAAAAGTCCTCTGACGAGATGACGCTTGCTTTTTTGTTCCCCTTATCGGTCGTAAACAAAACTCTACAGAGAGATATTACTGTCTACTCTTTACTTTCGGATCGAAGCCGGCTAGCGAGTAGTTGTACAGTACATGTACGTACATACATACGTATGTATGGTCCATGTCGACAGCGACACCTTTGCCCATCCACTGCCGTTTAGTTTAGAAGAAAAAAAGTGACTGCCACTCGACTGAACCCGTACGCTCTCGTCAGCTCCGTTTCGGATTTTGCTCGGTGTTCTTTTTCATGGTCGGGGAGGAGGAAGGGTGAGAGTCTTGATGTAAGGGTCTCCATTCCAGACCTGAATGAATATAATTTCTCGCCCTAGAGGAGGAGAACAACGAAGATGTACATTATATACATATGTACAGTACAGTACTGCCGCCTGACTGGTCTCCCGAATCTCATACCTTGAACTAGTCAATCGATTCACCGAAACATTTAGAGAGAAAAAAAGGATACCAAAAACCGCGTGCTGGATAAGGAATTTAGGAAAGTATTGGAGAACTGAACTGGATGATGATTAATTGAATGAAGATGGGAAGGGAAAAAAAGGAAATGTCCTACTTATGGGACTTCTTTATATATTTAAAAGAAGGTTGACAACAGGGATATTACGGGAGTCATTTCTGGAAGATGAATATAATATAATATAATATAATACAGAGGAAGTACAGACATTCGTTTTCCCATTTCCTGCATTAGAGACTGCTAGTAACGACACGGAATTTTTAAGAGTTAGGCTGTGGATAGCAATGTATAGCCTCCGGTTGGACTCTATATCTGCCTATATTCTCCGAGGAAGCTTGTGAATGCCGGGTTCGTCGTTATGTGTGCTCCGGAATGGTTCTGTGGCGCGATCGTCGATGGTCATTTCAAAAAAGGACTGCGAAACCCCGGCGACGCATAGCCCTTTCGATAGATATGGGAGTGCTGCTTGCCGTATAATCTCTTAAGAGGAATAATAGATGAGTTCAGTTCCAAGTGTCTGGACTATCAATCCGGGAAACAAACCCCTATCGCGTGGATAAGGTTGATTCAGCGCCAGCCAGTCCGAGTGTCATGTCTGCAGTTATTTTATCTGTGAACATTTGAGACTCGATATGGACTCTACTGGGGTTGGACTGTTCGAACGTGATGGGGCTCACGTACTCTATCTATAGACAGTACATACTGATTGCACACGCAACTCGACATACTATTACTTAGCACTGGTAATGAATGCTCAATATGTGTATGACTGCGTGGTTGTACATAGTAGACCGATCAGCCTACCTCAGGAGATATATATTGCATATCAGTTCATGTGGATTGTCAACTGTCTTCGTCCACGACCTCCTTTCTTAAGAAGTCTTATATATATATATATATATATATATAATACGCGGCAACTGGGTATTTCTTGTTTGTCTGAGCCTGGTAGCATCTTTTCAAAGGCCTACCTAGGTGTTCGATCGCCTCTCCTCGATTCTACTGCGTCCAAACCCTCAAACCAACGCCAACAGTCAGTCTGAGAGGACCGACAGGACAGCTGAGAATTGCCCTGAGATCGTACTATAATATGCTTGCATGCCTCGACAATACAAGAACAAGCTTGGCCTGAGGTTATGTTTTACCACAACACTAAGTAACAAGGCGCAGAGCTCATGTGCTGTGCGGTATTACCATCTGAAGGACCGTTGGATGTACAGTGCTCAGAGGCTCGAACAAAAGGGCAAAAGATTCACTTTTTCTGTTGCGGAAGCCCGCAGGGATGTAACGATGTTTGTTTAGTGATGGCATGATGGCAATTGTTGCCGTATGGTCAGTCAGTAAAGATGATTGCTGGCTTATTATTGGAGATTGGATCATAATGCTTTATTTTCTTTGGAACCTAAACAAGGCGGGCAACTTTCGGTTGTATTAGTCGATACTTTTTTTTCTTTCTGCTTAGTTTAGTAAATACATGGTCAGCTGTATTGAGTTCCGTACGAGTGAAGCCTGCAGATCTGCTGGTTCTTTAGTTGAATGATAAATCATCGTCGTGTATCCTCCTGTTTTATGCATCTAGATCAACATATAGGACCTGTGATTTAATAAAGTGTGTGAGAGAAAAAAAAAACCCTTCCTTTGCAAATTCTGCCTTGAGATTGTTAAACGCCTCCAATCTGTCTTCTGATGGATTTTTTTTTCTTCAATGCAGTTCACCTAGTATTCTTTTTTTCTATAAGTGCTTTCATGTTGTGGCGTACGTGTGTGTTGCAGTAATACTGTATCCTCTTCCTTTCTTAGAGAGGCAGATCCAATGATATATGCCTGCAATCAGACCCATACTGCAATTCTGTAGCCATTCTGTAAGTTCTAAATAGTGCTCTGGATATCTTGCAGTTTTCAGAAAGTTCAGGTTCAAAACCATGTCTATTTTCTGTCTTTTGTGTGGTGGCTAGCCAGAGGGAATCAACTTTCTGTCTTTCTCAGCAGCCTGCCTAGCCATGGCCCATGGAACGTAAAACCGACAATTGCTCTATTCTAGTTGTTGTGCTCGTTGTTGATATCCTATTCTATCTTGGCGTCGCCGAGAATAATCTCTTCTCAGCCTGAATGAAGCTTCACTACGAGGAGACGCGACATTGGTTGTGCAACCCACCAACCCAGTGAAGATACGACATCTTCCTCTCTTACAGCAGAAGAATTATGTGTTGTAGAGTTCTCTCTCGCCCACTCATCCAGAAAAGGCCAGTCTCGCTCACTGTCACCGGCCACTACCTGAAGCAGACCAGATAGTTAGACGTTGGCCTGATGATGATGGACTTCGGGCTTTTTTCTTTATCCTCTCTCTTCTTGTTCCCTTTCCCCCCTTGCAGAAAGAGAAAAAGACATGGTGACATTTCACATCGATTTTAAGTACTGCTTCTGTTTTGACGGCCAAGGCTTTTTTTTCCTTTTTTTTTGGCTTTTCGATCTTGGTGACAATGAATGACTACTAACCTGCCCGAGTCCCTAAGAGACACTGAATAATGATACAGGTAGATAACCGTTAATCTCTTCAGACACCTACTACTGCGTGAGGATAGGGTAGATGTCTATCTGCTGGTTGGATATTAACTTTTTCCCTCTCGATGTATATACGATAGTCGGCTGGACATGAAGGCTAACGCCACTTGGGCAGATATCTTCAAGTCCTAGCAAGTAAGGTAAACATCGTCCATTTCCATCCAGAACGGCAAGGAGCAGAGTCACAATGGCGAATCTTCTTCTGTGATATGATAAAGACTTCTTTGATGCATCACAAACATCAGTTGAGTGATTGAGACATATCTCATCTATCTATTTAAAGCTCCTGACGGTGCTTCTGTAGCTCATGAAGGGGGATTTCTGACATGATCTAAGGTGTTTGGTTTGGGCAGCATATGCTAAGATGCAACAACCGTGGCTGAAATTGTTGTCTTCACTTCATCCGTCCTTCTACGGATAGGGTCGACCAGCCTACAGGACTATGAACTGGCGCTGTCCGGGGCGACATTGATCTGCCAGCACGAATGGCCCGACGCCGGGTGTTGCAGGGTGTGGCAAGCAGCCTTGCGGCGTAAAGACGGTGCCGAGCTGGCCCACCTGGTCGCGCTCGTCCTGATTGACATACTCGGTCATGTCTGTATCTGTCTGCTGGCGAAAGGAGAGGTTGCACCAGTCACGTTGTCCATGTTGTAGTAGTATATATAGCCATGGCTGAAATATGCTCATTCAGCAGGCCTTCAGTGTGCCAGCTGCTGCCTGGGTAAGACGGCCTGTTGGGTGTAAGCCTGATGCTGGAAGCTAGACAATGATCTGCAGGCCCTACTTGCAGAAGATGTCCTGCAGCACAGCAGAGTAGAACTCATGATCTGGATCTGATGGAGTTGTATTGGTTGGGGAACGCACAGTTTGTCGATGATTGCCTTGCTGGTCTGGCCAGCCTTCCAGTCCTTATATGTAAAAAGGCAGTGCCGGGCTCCGGATGCATGTAGCGGTAAACATGCCACCGTTTCTTGGTGCCTGCCTCTGCGAGGGCTAGGCTTTTCCTCCCAGTCCTCTGGGATCTCCTCGTCATCTGAGGGGTTAAATATTGAAATTCCATTCTGTCTTCTGGGAGCACAAGGGACTCCTTCACCTTCACATATGCCTCCTTACAAGCCTTGCCTGTCGGATCCTTTTCCATGTCAGGTGGCATGTGCATGGTCCACTGAGAAAGGAAATTCTCCAATTCCATGCCGTACATCCTGATTTGGATTGGCACACAGCCGGACATTCCCCTTTAATGAGAATGCGATCCATGGTTCAATTGTCAGGGAAATCAGCTTTTCAATTGTGCAGGACAGAGACTAGTGGCAAACAGGATGCAGGTGACTGATAATAGGAGGCAATACGCACATCAGTGCCTGATTCTCCGGTGAACTCGACCTTGCAGGGAAAGACACTGAAACCAGGTGGACCAGCGATAGAGCCGGGCTTATTTCCTCCGACTGAATCTCTTCACTTCGTGGCCGCTGTTATCCAGAGCGTTCACAGATGCACCGGCCATATCGGGAGAATAGAGGTGCCGCAGGATGTCCGATGGCGGAAATAGATTCGAGAGAGGCAGGCTCTGAGGCCGGCTGACGCGATGATCAGATCGCTCGAATGATCCTGTTACTTATTTTGAACGTTCCCACTTCACATTGGACAGCGGACTCGAGTGTAGTATTCTGGCTTGGATAATTTGTTAGGAATAAAACAGAGATCCTGGTTCATGTCGTAGACGATCGAGCCTTGAGTCTCAAGGAAGCGTCGTGAGGCACATGGCAGCATAAGAAGCCACATGCAAGAGGTCACAAAACGCTGGATATTGTCTTCGTACTAGGGCTTTCGGGCCGAAACATGGCACTGCAGAGCAAATGATGCTCCCAACGACGCCTACAGCAGCGTGAGCTCTACTCTTCATAACACCAGATCGGGACATGGTAAAGTACAGTACATGTATGTAGATACAGGGGACCTTGGCTGATATTACGAAATGGCAGCATTTTCCTCATCGGAAAGTCAGGACTGATATCGGGTCTCGAGTGCTGCTGGATACTTTATTTGTATACCAGAAAGGGCAGGAGGAGATGGCAGGTTCATGCACACCGCTTATACCTAGCTGTGGGTAAGCTCTTCTGATCTTGAGGACCACGTCTGCGTTGAATGGAAAATGCCGCCAGACACCTTGTATGGCGTGCGGGCATGTCGAGGGCCACGTTGGGCGCCCTAGATACAAGACTTCTGGAACGTCTTGATACCCGGAACGTTTGGAGATGGAGCCCACGGGGGACGAGAAGAGCTTCACGCCTCCGAATCAGACCAGAGTGGTCTACACAGAAGAACAATGCCCGCAAGGTACCCTGCAGCTGTGTTGCTGTTCCATCTAGGGCTAGCACGAGTGCGATCGAAAGTGTCTTTTCTGCTGAAGAGACGGTCGATCATCCCAACACGGTATATCTGCCGTCGCATTTCAGGGAGCACAGTCAAAGGGAAGACGAAACCCCACCTTGGACTTGGAACACCGCCAGAGCTCCAGCGACTCCATGTGGAGAGGTCAAGCGGTGCTACCGGCCGGACCCGGTTTCGTACGACTCGAGGGCTGAGCAAAGGGCCAAGCGACCGTGGAAGAACATCAAGTATTGTTCCTGGCGGTCTGCGCTCGAATCCACCGGCGTCGCTTGGACGAGGGCTACAATGGTAGCAGTGACCTTCCCTATCCATACCGGTGTCGGTCCAGCCACCGGGTCGCTGGGGAATGCCTTGCGACTCGGGCACATGATCTGGAAGGCCTGCCGGATCCGGCGAAGGTGATTCTTCTTGCTGTGCCCCTGCGTCTCGGCGGAGGGACATGCAGGCGGACTGGCACGGCATTGGCCGGTGGGAAGAGCTCCGTCGCGCGTTCCTGGGCGAGATCGCCGCCGGGATCCAGTTAGCAACAGCGAGCAGGGCATACACCAAGAGGAGATTCAAGCAGGATCTGCCGTGAAGGGTACGAGTGCTCCGTAGGACGCAGGAGCAGCGCGCACGAAGAGCGCGATCCGGCCGTGGGTGGCCCACACGCGCAACGCAAGGAAAGAGACCATCATGAGCGGCTGCAGCGCAGACGATCTTGCGGACGTTTCGCAGGCCGGGAGAATCATCGGTTCATGCAGAGACTTCCGACGGCGAGGGGTGCGCCGGAGGAGCGTCTGGGCAGCCGAGGGCATCCCTCAGGCGCGGCACACGACGCGAAATGAGGGGGCTGGTGGTCGCAGAAGAGGCGGAGGAAAAAGGACGCGTTCGACGGTTGAGCATGACCCCCATTCTTAAGCCGCTTCGAAGCCCGGATTTAGACTAGACGGCCTGGCTGACCGATATGTCGTGCGCCGTCCCGGGGCGTAGGGTGCCCAGTGCGCACGAAGCGTTATCGATAGGCGAATTTTTTTTTTCGTTTCATCAAGGCAGCAGTATTTTTGGGCCTGCAAATCCAGTCAATTGACGACCAATTGCTCGACACACGTCCCAAAATATACATGTATCTCTTTCTCTACATATGGATATACATGTACTACGGAGGAATGGATTATATCTCGGCGGGGAGAGGAGGGAGGAAGCAACGGTTGATCGTCGCGTCCCGCGCGGGATCCATGGGTGGCAGGAGGCGGTGAGGCGGACGCGACGGACCTCGGGCCCAGCAGAGCCCGCCTCGCGTCGTATCCACCGGACATTATCACCATCGGATTATTGGGATGGGAAGGGGAGAAAGAAGGAGAGGAGAGAAGGTAGGAGGTGCTCTGCTCTGTGGCGGCCAGGAGACATACAGACGTGTCGTGGACGTGTGGAGCTCGGCATGGTGGTGTTTGACATGGAGGGGTTCGACGGAGGGGAAGGGCGCGAGCACCCCGTATTACCATATCAACATCATAACCGAGGCTAGGCCCATCCTGTTGCATGCCACAGGCACCCTTTCTCGATGCCTTGCGGTCGTCTATGTAGGGTTTCGGAAGGGAGGAGAGAAGGGCCACGTTGATGTTGTTCGCGCGAGACACGTGGATCCGGCGGGGGGTGCGCTTCAGCAAGGGGAGCGCTGGATGTGGGAGGAGGGGGAGGAGGAGGAGGAAGAGAAGGTTATGAGGACTCAGAATTTTTTTTTTTTTTTCATAGAGAAATTAGAGGGACTCGTAGAGAATCCGACAGAGAGAGCAAGAAGTTTCTGTGCGTGTTCTGGCAGCGGCCAACGTAAGGGGAGGCTGGCTAGCGTGTCGATAAGATACGTGATACGTGGGCGGCGCTGGAGGGACAGCTGGCTGCACGCTCTGCTGGCAGGACAGGTCCTCACCCACAACCAGATACTGCATGACTGTGATGTCTGCTCTTTTATTTTCTTTTTCTACTGCTTCTCTTTCCACCCCCCTTTCCCCATATTCCTCACAGCGGACGGCCGCTGTACCTGCGTAAACTCGCGGTCGCGGGCCGGCGCGGTGGCGCGTCCCGCACCGGCGCTAGACCGCTCTGGGAGGGCGTCAACAACAACGCGAGCGCGTGGGACGCCGCAGCGCATGCACTCTTCAACGCCTCGCCCGCCTGCGTCTCTCGTCTCTCTCGCCGTCTCCTCTCCTCCTGTCGACTACAAGCATCTGCGCCGTCTGCGTTCTCCAGGCGTGCTCGTCTGCTGCTCTCGCGAGCGTCCTCAACCTGTCTCGCATCTCCGCCGGCGCTCCTTGCCATACCCCAACTTGCATCTCCCGCATTCACGCTTCTGCCGCCGCGCGCGGTCGCCTTCCTGCCACCCCCTTGCGCGTCTTTTCTTCTCCCAGCAGCCCTGGGAAACGTCGCTCGTGTCTCTCCAGGCTCTCTCCGCCCGCTCTGACAGCCGCATCGCTCCAGCCGGCCCTCGACAGGTCTCCGTCGCGCCTTCCAGACACCAGACACATCCCGCCGCCGCCGCCTGCCGGGTCTCGGGCGCGTCTGTTTGTTCGGGGTCGGCAGAACAGGGCGCATGGCGCCGTCCACAGCCTCGAATTCCTGCGGCTCGCAATGGTCTCTGTGACGTCTCTCGCCTGACACACGCGACTCGACTTCATCAGCATTTCCAGTGCCGTTTCCAGGATCTCTGAATCTGACACAGTGAGGTCTCCTGTCGTGTGCGCGCATCGCTCTCGATTCATCTCCAAGCCAGCCTGAGATCCGCACTGCGCGACTCCCCATTGCCCTCCTCTCGCGGTATACCGTTTGGCATCAGGGTGGTCGTCGAAGAGGCGTCCTCGGTGACGTGAGTTGGAGTGGACAGAATAGGATCACCCTCTTTGCTCGGTATAGGCGCGTGATACATTCTCGACAATGGTCGCAACGTTTTCGCCGCACCGCGACGCGGGCGGCACCCTCCATCTTCCATCCCCCAGCGGGATGCATCATGTCGATGCGGGCTCGGCCATCAGGCAGCTGCGCCGGTCGTTGTCGCGCTCGCCGTCCAAGAGCTCCGACTTTCGCCTTCTGCCCTCCCGCGCGCAGAACACCACGCCGTTCATCTCCTCTCCGCTCTCCCCCTCGCGGAGGGCCAGCCACGGGAACCTGTTTCTCGTCTCGACCGGTTCTTCCTCGAACCAGTCTCCGTTCGCCATCCCCCATCCGTCCAGCGCGAAGATCACCCGTCCTACGATGCGCCGCACCGGCCCGTTGCCGGCAACCCGAACGCGGACGTCGCCCAAAAGTCCGACGAAGCGCGCGTTGAACCCGTTGACCGACCAGGGAAACGCGACTCCCGCCCCGCCGGTGACACTGGCACCGGGTGAGGAGAATGTGATCGCGACTCCTGCCGTCGTGCCCGCGGAGGAGACCAACAACCGCGGCCCGGACGACACGGCCGGCGCCAACGCGTCTACGGAGAATATTCTGCCGCCGGACGGCATCATGGGTCCGAAGCCCACGCTGTCGCGCGTCGAAAAGCGACGAAGCGAGATCTTCGGGGGATTTTCGTCTACGGCGAGCCCCCTCAAACGCAGCGACGGCATCATGGGGCTTGACCAGGTCAGCCGCGGGAGCCCATCCGCGAAGAGGCGCAGTGTCCACAGCGCAAGCTTTGGGGCCGATTCCGATTTCAGTATATTTGACAACATGGACAGCACCAATGACGATGATAATGACAACGACGAAGGCGGACAGAGCAGCGCGGGCGAGCCCACCGAGGAGTCTGCGAATGAGAACGACGCGCCTTCTTCTTCTGGTCCGGCCCCGAGTCCGCTGTTCAGCCCCCTTGCGGACGTCCCGAAGCGCTCCTCGTCGCTGAGGAGATCGACCCTCCAGCAGCGCCAGTCACTGTTCTCGAAACCACGGACGAATCTGGACCAGCCCGACTCGCCTGCGACCAGCCCAGCTCCGACCATCCGCCCGCGCATGTCCTTGGACAGCAACCTGTTCCAGCAGTCGGGTCGCGACAGCCCCTTTGTCTCGTCGAACACGTCCGGTGGCTCCCTGTTCTCCTCGAACCGGCAGAAGGACGCCCCTCATGCAGCGCACCCTCTCTCCAGGACGATCACCCAGTCCTCCTCGGGCTCGAGCCTGGCGGATGATTCTCCCACCCATGAGCCGGTCCACAAGCCCGAGCGGCCGAGGGCCGTCTATAATAATAATAATAATAATAATAACTTTTCCAAGTCGCTTCCAGTGGGTGCGACCAGACCTGGCACCGGACGCGAGTTCACGCGGCATGATTCCACCTCTTCAACAGATTCTTTCGCGACTCCGGAGAACTATAAGCTCGTGAAGCCCCTCCCCGCGGCGTTCATGTCCACCGGACTGATCTCCAAGAAGAACCGTAACCTGGTGGATGCCCAGGGCAATCTGGGATTCAACAAGCACATGCCGGATACTCCGTGCAAACGATCCATCAACATGCTCCCCACCGCGCAGAAAGCGTCTGAGAAGCCGAAGCTGGTCCGCCAGTCCTTCGCGGCTCCCTCCTCGCCGTTTAACCCGCAGACCACGCGCCCAAGCTCCGGTCCATTCGCCCGGGGCATGGGCATCTTCGGCAGCAACTTGAACAAACCGGAGCTCTCACGCCGCAGCAGCTTCGTCAGCGTCGACGGTGACGACACGTGCCAGTCGCCTTCCGCCAGGCACGATAGTCCGTACATGAGCGACTCCGATCTACCTCCAACCCCAACAAAGCAGGCTTTCTTCCCTTCCAGAACATATCCGCTCGCCGGTACGCAACTCGCCTCCCTCGATAAGTTGTCGGAATCCAAAGGATCGACCTGTAAGTTCTCCCCCATTGGAGCATCTCCACTGGGCACGGAGGAGGACAGTGATAGCATGATGGACGATTCGCCGTCCGCCAACCTGAGCTTCAAATCGTCCCATTCTACGCTCCCTCCTCCGTCATGTCTTTCCCATCGTCGCCCCGTGGGTGACTTCTATTCCCCAAGTCCCCATTCGAGGAAGAACGTTGCAGGTGTGCCCTCTGCGCAGGTGGGACATGCTAAAACAGGTTTTGTGTCTGCAGCGAGTCCTCTGAACAACAAGTTCGAGCGTGCCTCGCCCCGTACGCCTCAGGAGCATATCCTCCCGCCTGATCCCAGCGGACTGTCGATATCTGGACCGAACGAACAGCCCTTGGCCAAGCACGATTTCGACCCTGCCGCCCTGCCCGCGACCCCGACTGGACCGCGCGACTACTTCCCGCAGACGGGGAAGCGTCCCAGCCTCTCTCTGAGCGGTTACAGTGCCCCGGACGTGGACATCAGTCTCACTTCGCGGTTCGACAAGGTCGAACTCATCGGAACCGGGGAGTTCTCGCAGGTGTATCGGGTCTCTCAATCCCAGCAGAACACCGAGCCGTGCACATCCATCTTCTCCCTCCCATCCAGTGCGACAAAGCCGCCGACAGAGCGGGTGTGGGCGGTGAAGAAGTCCAAACAGCCCTACGCGGGTGCAAAAGACCGTGAACGCCGTCTGCGCGAAGTGGAGGCGTTGAAGGCCCTGACCAACTCCGACCACATCATAACCTTTGTCGACAGTTGGGAGGACAAGGGCCACCTCTACATTCAAACGGAGTTCTGTGAAGAGGGCAGCCTGGATGTCTTCCTTGCCCAGGTGGGTCTCAAAGCGAGACTGGATGACTTCCGGATCTGGAAGATCTTGCTCGAGCTGTCTCTGGTATGACGCTTCCCCCAGTTCCTGTTTCACATCCGACAGAGGCCTAATTCGGATTCCAGGGATTGAAACATATACATGACTCTGGCTTCATCCATCTTGACTTGAAGCCGGCGAACATCCTGATTACCTTCGAGGGCGTGCTGAAGATTGCCGATTTTGGCATGGCCACACGCTGGCCCGCCGCCGAGGGAATCGAAGGCGAAGGAGACCGCGAGTACATCGGACCCGAGATCCTGCTGGGACAGTACGACAAGCCGGCTGATATCTTCGCGCTGGGCCTGATCATATTTGAGACCGCGGGGAATGTCGAGCTCCCCGATAACGGAGTCTCCTGGCAGAAACTCCGAAACGGCGATCTCAGCGATGTTCCAAGCCTGACATGGAGCGAGGACACATGCGTCTTCCGAGACGCGTCGGGGAATCCGCTGTCGGAGGAGCCATCATTCGAGGATCTCTGTGCGTCCGACTCTGGAGACGAGGAATTCGGGGATGATGAATTGGCGAGGAGACGCAAAGCCTATGAGCGGAAGGCCGCTCGTTATGCCCGGAGTGGCGAGCTTGTGGAGCCCCCGAGCTTCATGGTCGACGCGACCCATGAAGAGGCCTTGGACAGGATCGTCCGCTGGATGATTTCGCCCGATCCTGCAGATCGTCCTACCGCAGACCAACTTCTGCAGACGTTTGGAGTCCAATGGGCCGAGCGCAGGCGTCGTGCTGGGGCTACGGTCTATGAAGGGAACTGGGGTCCCGCTGACGAAGTTCTAGCGGAAGATGCTGAAATGATTGACGTGTAACCTATACCACGCACCACGAGAGAGACACTTTGGGGTACTGGATATCCACGGCGCTTGTTCGAGTGACGGCGTTGGGCAGCTTGGGATTTTGTATTGTTTGATGATTCCGCGAATGACCGCAGCTATGCTGTGATGGCATTGGGCGAAACGGCTGCTACAGGGACACAGGCTGTTGTCCGGCCGGTTCAAAAGCCATTGAGGGTTGGAACGGTCTTTGCCACTATGAGAGATGGGGGACATTTTCCTTTTGACTTGGTATTTGTGCTGTGTGTTGATTCATGTGCACCTGGGGCGGCTGTCTGTTTATTCATTATCTCATGATGACCAGGTTGGCTGTTTGTTTGACATTATCTGTGGGGCTATTCTGGTGTTTTCTGTGTGGGATTTGCTCTATGATTTCCTCCTGGACTTGTTTTCTGTCACGTTTGCTACCGACTCTGCGGGTTTTCATGCCAAAAGGTGTTGCACATCTGCATTGGATCACAAGGGACTGTCTTGTTGAGATTGCTCCTATCTTTAATATTCCCCCTCCCCCCCCCCCCCCCCCCTTCCCCTTCCTCTGCTCACCCATTAGCATTACATGGGTTTCCAGACTCTTCATTTCTGCATCTTTATTAATGATGGTGTGGTCCCAGCCGAAACAAAGGGTTGTCGAGACAAGGGTTTCGGGGGTCTTCTCTGTATTCTAGTTTATGTTTCTGATCCTTTTCTAAAACCCCTGCCGCAAGACGGTCTGGTGCTGCTGATGATGATGATGACATCGTTATATTTGTTTCCCATATGCTTGCTGTTACTATTACTATTCAGGGTGATTGCCAGGACAGAAGTCAAACGTCGGTTTTATGACTGATTGCAGTGCATGGTAATTGGTGATGCCTAGTCTGTAGCGACGCGGTCTTTGCAGAACGCGAGCAATGAGTAGATGGATCGAATTGAAAGACCCAGTGAGACTGGTTCTTGTCATGGCCGAAGACGTAGATCTAGATACAAGCAGGCGCGGACCAGGACTCCTCCGTGGCCACCTTGGTGCCTGAGGCATCATAATATATGCTCGGCGGTCTGTTTTCTTGGCGCCCTTCTCCAACTTTCGCCGCAGCAGCTCTGGAGATAACCCCGGTTCACACCCAGACTTCGACGTCGCCACCACGCGAATCTGCGGGTAGATTTCGACGGCTGTCTGTCGTACGATACCCCTCTTACATTTCCCGTCTTGCCTTCTTCCCGCGCAGCGGCGTCCGTTGTCTCCTCAGGCGGGCAAGGGAACACAGTGACACGGGCACAGCACGGCGCCGCGCAGCATGGTTGTTCGCACGAAGTGAGCAGCGACGCGTTCCTCAATTACGAGCTGTAACGCGCCGGGGCCTGTGTCATCGACACTCCTGAGATCGCGTTACGCAAAGGCATTGATCGCCCCGCCCCTCAAACTACACAGGTTACTGTCCCTACCTAGTCTATACGGCGGCACGGCGACCGTCAAAATCGACAGCCATGGACAACAGGACCTTCGTCTCCGACTCCCTCCTGCGCCTCACGGGCGCCTCCGACCCCACCGTCATCGACTTCGTCCTCGCGACCGCCGGCTCGGCCAGATCGGTCAGCGCGCTGCGCGAGAAGCTCGAGCCGTTCCTCGAGGGCGGGGAGCAGGAGGTGAGCGCCTTCTGCAGTGAGCTGTTTGCCCGCGCGGGCGGTGGCGGCGCTGGTGGAGGAATAATGGAGAAGGCAGAGAAGCCCAAGGAGAGGAAGGAGGATCCGGCGAGGAAGAAGTACCGGTTTGTGGATATGGACGACGATCTGCCTGACGTTGGGGCGGGGTTGGGCCCCGTCAATGTGGAAGCGGAGGCGGAGAGAAGGAGGCGGAGGGACAGGGAGAAGGAGAAGGAGAGAGACAGAGACAGGAGGAATGGTGAGGGCAGGAGTCGGTGGGAGGACAAGGACGAGAGCAGGAAGCGAGACCGCAGTCGCAGTCGCGATGCTGCCGAGACACGCGACCGTCATCGGACCAAGAAGCTCCGCCGGAGGGATGCCGAAGACTTTGAGGATCGCTGGGGCGATGAGGAGATACCCGAGGATGAGATACACGCTGCCGCTGCTGCCGCGGAGGGCGCAGCAGAGGCGGAGGCGGAGGATTTCGAAAATCCCCCGTCCAAGCGGACCAGACTGGAGGATGGTTCTGCGTCACCGCGGTCCACTGCCTCCTCGGAAGATCTCGACCCTGAGGAGAAGAAGGAGCGGGAGCGCCTGCGCGACCTGAAGGAGAGAGACGAATTCGCGAAGCGCCTGGCGAAGAAGGATGAGGAGAAGTCGAAGAAGAAGATCGTCGAGGACCGGGCGCGGGCCAGCGAGGTCGCTCGTCGACGGATGCTGGCAGAGGACCCCGAGGCCAGGAGCGCAGCCATGCCGGAGCTGCGACTGCGGTCTCGTCAGGAGTATCTGAAGAAGCGGGAGGCGGAGCGTCTGGCCCTGCTGCGGATTCAGGTCGCGGAGGAGACGCGGGAGCTTCGCGAGAACCCGAATCTGACCCGCCGGGAGAAGGAGCAGTTTGCGAGAAATCGCGAAGTTCTCCGCCTGGCGGAGGAGAGATTACGGATCGATGACCACCGCGATGGCTACATGCTGCCGGAGGACTACATTACGGAGAAGGGCAAGATCGACCGGAAGAAGAAGGAGGAGGCTCTCTACAAGCGCTACGTGGAGCGCGACGAACACGGCCAGGAGCGCTTCGTCACCGAGCAGGAGGAGTGGGAGCGCGAGCAGACGGCCAAGGCCAAGGCCCAGATCCAGCGAGCCGAGTTCGTCGACGAGGGGGATTACGAGTACGTCTTTGACGACACCCAGAAGATCAACTTCATCCTGGACTCGAAGCTCGAGGGCGACCGGCGGCCGTTGACCCAGGAGGAGCGCCTGCTGCAGCAGAAGCTGGACGCCGCGGAGAAGAAGGCGCAGTCGATCGAGGAGACGAGGAAGAGTCTCCCCATCTACCAGTACCGGGACGAGCTCATCAAGGCCGTCGCGGACCACCAGATCCTGATCATTGTCGGCGAGACGGGGTCCGGCAAGACGACCCAGATCCCGCAGTACCTCCACGAGGCGGGATACACCAAGAACGGCATGAAGATCGGCTGCACCCAGCCGCGGCGGGTCGCCGCCATGAGCGTCGCGGCGCGTGTCGCGGAGGAGATGGGCGTCAAGCTGGGCAACGAGGTCGGCTACTCCATCCGGTTCGAGGACAACACGAGCGACAAGACCATCATCAAGTACATGACGGACGGCATGTTGCTCCGTGAGCTCCTGACGGAGCCCGATCTGGGCCAGTACTCGGCGCTGATGATCGACGAGGCCCACGAGCGGACCGTCGCGACGGACATCGCCTGTGGGCTGCTCAAGGATATCGCGCGGGCGCGGCCGGACCTGAAGCTGCTCATCTCGTCGGCGACGATGGATGCGCAGAAGTTCCAGAAGTACTTTGACGACGCGCCCATCTTCAACATCCCCGGACGGAGGTACCCCGTTGACATCCACTATACGTCTCAGCCCGAGGCCAACTACCTTGCGGCTGCCATCACCACCGTGTTCCAGATCCACATCACCCAGGGTAAAGGAGACATCCTGGTGTTCCTCACGGGTCAGGAGGAGATCGAGGCGGCCGAGCAGAGCATACAGGAGACGGCTCGAAAACTGGGAGGTAAAATTCCGGAGCTGATCATCTGTCCCATCTACGCGAACCTGCCGTCCGAGCTGCAGACGAAGATCTTCGAGCCCACCCCCCCGGGGGCGAGAAAGGTCGTGCTGGCGACGAACATCGCCGAGACCAGCCTGACCATCGACGGGATCGTGTACGTGATCGACCCCGGCTTCGTCAAGGAGAACGTCTTCAACCCCCGGACGGGCATGGAGAGCCTGGTCGTGACCCCCTGCTCGCGGGCGTCCGCCGCCCAGCGAGCCGGACGCGCTGGCCGTGTCGGGCCCGGGAAGTGCTTCCGGCTGTACACCAAGTGGGCGTACCACAACGAGCTGGAGGAGAGCACGACGCCGGAGATCCAGCGGACGAACCTCAGCGGCGTCATCCTGCTGCTCAAGTCCCTGGGCATCGACCAGCTGCTCGAGTTCGACTTCATGGATCCGCCGCCGGCGGAGACGATCATCCGCGCGCTGGAGCAGCTGTACGCGCTGGGCGCGCTGAACGACCGCGGCGAGCTGACCAAGGTCGGGCGGCAGATGGCCGAGTTCCCGACGGACCCGATGCTGGCCAAGGCGATCCTGGCGGCGGACAAGTACGGCTGCGTGGAGGAGGTGCTCTCGATCATCGCCATGCTGGGCGAGTCCGGCTCGCTGTTCTACCGGCCCAAGGACAAGAAGATCCACGCGGACAGCGCGCGCGCGCGCTTCACCGTCAAGGAGGGCGGCGACCACCTCACGCTGCTCAACATCTGGAACCAGTGGGTGGACTCGGACTTCAGCTACGTGTGGGCGCGCGAGAACTTCCTGCAGCAGCGCAGCCTCAACCGCGCGCGCGACGTGCGCGACCAGTTGGCCCGGCTGTGCGACCGCGTCGAGGTGACCATCAGCTCGGCCGGGGCGAACAACATCGTCCCCATCCAGAAGGCGATCACGGCGGGCTTCTTCCCCAACGCGGCGCGCCTGCAGCGCGGCGGCGACAGCTACCGCACGGTGAAGAACAACCAGACGGTGTACATCCACCCGTCGAGCACGCTGTTCGAGCAGAACCCCAAGTGGGTCATCTACTACGAGCTGGTGCTGACCAGCAAGGAGTACATGCGCAACACGATGCCGCTGCAGCCCGAGTGGCTGGTCGAGGTCGCGCCGCACTACCACAAGAAGAAGGACCTGGAGAACCTGGGGCTGGACAACAAGAAGGTGCCCAAGGGCCAGGGGGCCGCGGGCGAGAAGAGCAAGATCTGATCTGACCTGATCTTAATGTTTCTTATGATCTGTATCTATAGGCCATGTTGTCGTTGTTGTGGTTCCTTTAGTATTATTCCCCTTGGTTTACGCGGATAGAGTAATTATATAGATCTAATACGCCCCTCTGTATGCTCGTTGTCTAGACTGGTTCAGCCGACCAATGGCAGCGCCGCGAATCCGTCTGACGGGGCGGTCCGACGTACCTCGGCTCGGCGCCTCCAGCTCGGGCCAGGACCGCTCTCTCATCAGCTTCTCCATCCTTTCTCCACACACTCTCTCCTTCTCCAAGACACTTATCACTCCCTTTAATCCCTGTCGAAGGACACATTCTAGGCGCGCATTATCCACCGACACCCAAGTCCTCAACCGCAACCGTTTCCGGCTCTGCCTGGATCTTGATCGGAGCTTCTCCGCATCTTTCCCCGCGTCCGCAGCAGCTCGCGTGCCCATCCACACCTCCCTGCATCTACCTTCGCGCAGCGAAAACGAACCCATAGAAGAAGAAGAAGAAGAAGAAGAAGGAAAGGGAAAATGTCCAAGCAATTCACCCCCGCCGAGGTCGCCGCGCACAACACCCCCGACAAGGGCCTCTACATCATCATCGACGGCGGCGTCTACGACGTCACCAACTTCGTCGACGAGCACCCCGGCGGCGCCAAGATCCTGAAGCGCGTCGCGGGCAAGGACGCCTCGAAGCAGTTTTGGAAGGTTGCTCCCCTTTTTCCCCCTCCCCCCCTTTTCATATTGACTTCTTGTTTGGGGATGGGCCTGCTGACGGTTTGTTCGGGTGTAGTACCACAACGAGTCCGTGCTCAAGAAGTACAGCCCCAAGCTGAAGATCGGGGAGGTCAAGGAGGCTGCGAAGTTGTAAACTATCTCTCCGTCTGTGAGACCGGGTGGTGTGGGGGCTTCTTTTTCATCCATCCATAAACGGCGTGCTTTGTGCCTGTTGCTTGTTTTCGTGTTTTTGGATACAATAATTCTTACATATATATGTCTGTGCCTCTTTCTTGATTCGATTAATAGGTCGACCGACCAAGTGACCGGACACGGATTGATTTGCTTCCTTAGAGGGAAAGAAAGAAGATACATAAGATACATGTATAAATATAATGAGGATGGTAAAAGGAGAGAGAGAGAGAGAGAGAGAGCTCCGTTGCGATTGACAACATGCCTGTGTTTCTATCTGCCTTGCTTTCGGATCGAGACGTGAATGGGAGCGAGGAAGGAGGATGTTTTGGAGTTCTATCTCTCTTTTCTTCTCCTTGGAATATGGAGCTCTTCTTTTCTTCATATATAGATGGTCCATCAGTTCTCACAGGTGACTTCCCCTCCTCCTTCTCTTCCAAGTCCGGCTGCATCTGCATGTTGTTGCTATTTCTTTATCCTATAGGGATAGATCTCTTTGCATGTTCTAGATGCATACAATAATATGATATCTCTGGATAACTAACAAACCTATCTAAACTCACGTCAGCCTGAAATAAGTCGTTGTTGCAGGTAAAGATGCATGTTGCTTTCTTTCCCTGTTGACTTTGGGGGCTTCCTTTTCACTCGTTCAAGGAAATGTTACGTACGGTCTAACTTGCTGATTTACTCGACAGTCTGTTCTCTGTCTGTCATTGACATGTCATTGGTAGGATCATCCACGGTTCATTCTCGTCTGTGATTTCAATAAGTACAAAGTTTCAAGGGACCCAGATATGGAATAGGGACGGAAAGAAACAAAGGATCTTCCAAATTCTGTAATTTCATTGTGTATGAGCATAAGGTACTTTTTCTTTTGATGGAATGCAGGTAACCCGAAAAGGAAAATGGATGAACTTTCTAGAACAGAGAGTCGAATACATGCAACTCAGTTGAGATGAATCCTAATCCGTCTGCCACACTGTAGTGACAGCATCACGCCCACTTCCCAAGCAGCGCCATTATCCCCGCCCCCAGCAGCGTCGAGAAGACCATAAACGCCAACCGCCGGCGGTCCTTGGTCCGGCAGGGATCAAACAGGAAATCGCGCGCCAGCAGCTCCACCAGCCCAGAGTAGATCAGGATCCCCGCCGAGATCGAGTCGAAGACGCCCGCGACGATATTGGCCGTGTTCGAATTGGGATTGTACGTCGTCCTCACGCCCAGCCCGATCGCGATCGCGATTGGGGTCGTCAGTCCGTACGCGAGGCACAGAATCCAGGGCAGCCAGCTGCCACGCCTGAAGGGGATGGCGGACATCCTCGCGCCGATGCCCAGGCCCTCGAACGACTGGTGGAAGACGAGGACCGGGTACAGCGTCGAGAACTCGTCGCCCACGACGCCGAGGTTCATGCCGATGATGACGGAGTGGAAGATGATGCCGAACTCCAGGATCAGGAAGGCCGCGATCTGCTGCCGGAACGACCTCTCCGCCACCACGGAGTTCTCCTCGTAGACCTGCCATGCTGCCTTGGGATCGTCCGGCAGGGCTTGTTGCTGTTCTTGTTCTTGGTTTCCCGCTTCACCGTTGGAATTTTGAACAAAGACCCCGGTGCGATCTTCCCTGACGATCCCGTACTTGGCCTCGACGTACAGCTCCGCGGCAAAGTCCATGAGAAAGATCACGATGACGGACGCCAGCACTATCGCGGGCGGCCACGAATAGTCCGCCCAGTGGCCGGTCATCCCGACGCAGGTGTTCGGTCCGATCTCCGAGTACGCGGGATCCAGCAGGTGCACGAACGCCGTGGCGATGATGACTCCCGTGCCGAAGTAACGGGCGAAGAGGTAGACGTAGAGCGGGATCCTGAGGGACCGGACCCGTTTCGCCACGACAGGGAACAAGGTGCAAGCCGTCGACACGACGAGGATGACGAAGATGGAGGATATGCGCGCCCCGAGGTGGCCATTGTAGTCGTTCTCGGATGCATTGAGATAGCAGATGACTTCCGCAGGGTCGACGGTGTCGAGGTCGACACGGGAAGGGTCGAAGGATGAGGAGACCATGATGATTGAAGGAAGCAAAGTGCTGCGCTGAGTACCATCAAAAAGGAAGAGATTGAGAACGGGGACGTAAAGCTGGAGAAGTTATACCCATCATGACGAGTACCTTGGAGAGCCGTTTGGGCAGGCCGTTTGAAAACCCAGCAGCTTTCACATATTAAGCCACGCGTCTGAGACTCCTAACCCAGGCAGCGGTCTTTCATATCGCCTAATCAATATTACCCTTACAGGGACGTACTGTTCGGAAGTGAAACCGCCAACCAGGTGGAGTCTCCTGGGAGAAGTGTGAGACGGACGACATGTGCCGGAACCCGATGAGATACCGCAGTAGCACGTATGTACTGTATTACTAGGTGCCAGTATTCTAACAAGGTTGCCGGTGAGATCCTTGGAGGCTCTCTGTAAGGTCAGATTCGCAGCTAGTTTGCCAAAACCGTGGCAGCATTGATAGCACGTATCCACTTCGCAATGTTAGTGAGAGATACGTAGGCCATCTTAGTTCGCGGCCCGCAAGGTTTTCTCTCCCATAAGAAGCACAAGACAGTCCAGTCTGTATTTGCCTGAAAAGTCCCGTAACTGGACAATAATGGCAGAACTCCTGGAAGTCAAACATGCAAAGAAGAACAAGGAATTGGACTTAAAGCAAGCTGTCGTTCGCGTGATATCAGCTCTGAGTGCACAAGCAGAACGGGAGGAGCCGTCGACAGACAAGAGGACCTCGGAGGAAACTGTGTAACCAAGCTTTTTTAGAGACGCGGCACACGGGGCTTGTTTTTCTGTTCTTTGCAATTGGAGTGGTCGACGTCCGCCGGGGAAGTTAGCTGTGCGAGGACCTTGGGCGCTTTGGATTCCTCCGGTAAATGACCAAGAACGCGTAGCGGAAGCGACCGTCCAAGGCGGACGGTCCGCTGAGATCTGTGCCGTCGAGGCGCGTAGTAACCAGCAAGGTGCTGTTGACTATCCATACTAAAACTGCCGAAGTTAGGGCTCGCTGGCGATTCGCTTGACTGTGCGAAGTTCTGCCACTCAGCCCTGGTAGACCATCTGATTGACAGATAGGTTTTCTCTCACACCGAGATGGAATGATGTGGCATAGTTGTTCAGGAGAAACAGGAATTGGTCTTAATCGCTGAAATTCCTGGATATATCAGCAATATTCCAGACACCAATGCCTCTCTCCCAATGTATGGTAGCTGTCACATGGCCCTTTCACCATCTAGCATGTTCCTGGGGGCCAGGTCACCATGAGGGAAGACAATTTCATCATTATCCTCAATACTTTGCACAGCGCCGCAGTCCGCAGTCGATCTGGTGCAAACAATATCTGACAAGATAAACTCATTTAAGGGTGCCTCGGAGTAAAATGGACTGCCTTCCAGTGTGAATTCATGACAAACTAAGGCTTTTCTGCCATCCACAGCCCTGATGTAATCGCCTTTCAAGTTGCGCAGTTGGGTGACATAGTCATGCAGAGCTTCTGATCAGTATGTTATCCCAGGCCTGATCAAGTCACTTTCCAGGCATGTAGTCCATATAATGACTGGCTTTGCTTTCTTCCCATGATATCACTAACCTTTTGTACCGGGATTGCTATATTTGCCGCAATGCAATGGAGAGTTTGCGCCTCATGTATGAGGGTTCGGGCCCAATTTCATAACACGGTCTTTGCTGATTCCGACTACCTTGCGGCTGAACAGAGAATAACTTCTACTACTGACGGAGGATACCAGTACCAATAGTCGGAGCAGAGTAGAGCTTAGGAGGCTTGGTACCATTACCATCTTGGACATGCCGTCGTACGATGATCTCGTGTGGCGGCGCACTTATGTTAAAGCAGAATTGGAAAAAAAAAAAAAAAAAAAAAAAAAAAAAAAAAAAAAAGAGCTATTTCAACGCCAGAAATTCGGCTTCTGAGAGTGGTTCCACTGCCGAGATGATGTGAAGGACATTGACTGGTGAAGGTGAGGAGTGGGAAATCAACTGGCGGTTTGCTACAAGTCCATATCATAGCGGGCCGCACAAGGATCCCTTCCATTGGACGCCGACCTCCCCCGGATTCCCTTCGCGGTATTCGCGCAAAATGCATGAAGTTCACGCGATTATCAAGTTTACCAAGCCCATTGATACAGACTACTAGCTAATAGTCGCAGGCACAGTGTTATTTGATGCTCTGGATCGAGTGTATGGGATAGAGACCGCGAACTGAAGTCGCACGATGAGCAAAGTGTAGCTACAACTCCAGCGGAGACTAGAACAGAACATTTTAGGAAAACCTTGACAGAGGTAGCCTTGTAATTCGTGAGGATCCCTAACCGCGTATCCGTGAGATAGAGCGCACATTAATTCCTACAGTACAATTTCAGGCAGAACGGGACAAGCGATACAACAAGTGGCTCGCAAGATGATCAACCATTCAGAGTGGAATTTGTTTGATCTGCTTCCCGGTTATATGCTCTCTCCATGCCCCATAAGGACACCGAAGTGCAGCTTTTAATGGCGTTTGTTTGCGTTGGCCAATTCGTATGTCGATCGAATACGAGCCTCTTGAACGCCGATGACTCACGGGATGTTCTGTAGTATCATACTCAGACAAAGGCACTTTGGCATATGCTTTACTCTCACCGAATACATATATCTTGACATTATCTGTGCTTGAAATCTATAAACCAGTTATCTACTTACATACTGCCTTTCGTCAGCCCCCCCCCCAGATCAAGTTCAAATTCAGCAAGAATCTGCCTGCTTTATCCTGTACACATTGTGATTCTTAATCCTGTCATATACGATCCTTCATATTCCTTCGAGTACTCTTCCAAAAATGGACACAAACCCTCCCTTCCGCGGCATTCGTGCCAAATACACCCAGTCCACGATCACCGTCTATCAAGCCTACTCTCCCGAAATCGCAGAGCCCGCCCTCCGAGCGGGCACATTCGTACCACCATTTAAACGCGAACGCATGACCTGGATTAAGCCCTCCTTCCTATGGATGGCCTACCGGTCGGGATGGGCGAGCAAGCCGCGCCAGGAGCGCATTCTCGCTATCGAAATCACCCGTGAGGGCTTCGAATGGACGCTGGCACATTCCTGCCTGAGCAATTTTGAGCCAGGAGTGTATGCGGACCGCGGTGCGTGGGAGAAGCGCAAGGAAGCAAGCCCGGTGCGCGTGCAGTGGGATCCAGAGCGGGACTTTGACTTTCGTCCACTTGGCTACAGGTCCATCCAGATTGGGTTGAGCGGGGAGGCTGTGGACAAGTACGTGGACGAGTGGATCGTGTCGGTGACAGATGTGACGGTGACGATGAAAAGCATTCACCTTGCGTTGGCAGAGAAGAGGCTCGACGAGGCGATGAAAGCCCTGCCGGAGGAGCGTCCGTATCCGTTGCCAGAGGAGCTGAAACGGATACTAGGAGCCACTTAGAAGAAAACTTATATACGTACATATATTGATTGGCAGCCTCAAAAGATATTAAGGAAGGTGAGATATCCATTTTGGTGTTGTGCAACTGATCTACCCCTGTTTAATCAACAGGATGCTTAGAATGCTGATGTCGTCCATAAGCAATCAGCTATCCGTCGACCATGGTTCAGATATCCCACTCCTTCTATACTGTACCTTTATCGTCTCACAGATTGTGAATAGACCTATAGGAACCGTACTATTTATCTTTCTCAACTAGTATTCAACTCTCCTTACTGAGATGACTTCTTCTGTTATTTCCTCTGCTATAAACTCTCCAGGTCAATTCGTCTCATCACCCAACTCTGCTCTATAAAAACCTGTTCTCCAGATTTCGCCCGTCATTAAGCCGGGTATATCTAATTCTAAGGGCGCCTCCAGTTGTTTCAAATAAAGGCTTCAAAAATTCACTCCACCATGCGATTCCCAGTTATCAAGTCACCAGCCACAAAGTCAAGGCCTCGATTTCACCGGCCCTCGCTGTTCGCAGTCGACCCCAGTCACCAGGCCGTCGCCATATACGAGATTGTCGAACTTCTTAGTGCCAGACTTGGCTCTGCCTGGAGAGTCCTCTGCCTTTTTCAACGTGGGAATTACGGAGAAAGAGGCGCTCCCAACTGCCGCGGTCATGGGTGGTCCCTGGCATTGTTTTCGACTGGGCTAATTTAGAGCATTCGATAAAGCGGCTCATCAGTGCGTCTCTTCCATCCTATATATCTATATACCTGAAATTGGATTCCTGCCGAAAAGCTTGTCAACATTGACCACTCCAGAAGAGTCTGAGGAATGCCATCCTGGCGTCTCTTACCTGGACCGGATGACAACCAAAGGGCACCCAGAGATGGAGTTCTCCATTGGCGTCCGCGGCGAACGAAGCGCAGGCACGATGGGCAGCTTTGCCACGCTGACCCAAAACGGGGTTACTCGAGGGCATTCTTACAATTTCTCACGCTGTTCGGCCTGCCAGCTCGGAAAATGATGACTTGCGTCTGCAGACTGATCGTCATTGGGTCTTCAATCTGGAAGCCTGATGCCACACCAGTCGAGGTCCTCTACTTGGCTGATAAAGACGTCAAGGCAACAAGGAAGCATGCAAGTGCAACTATTCGCCAGACACGAAGAGAACTTCAGCAAGCCAGAGTTTGGCAACAGGAGCGTGAGATGGTCGGGGATGGGCCTTCGACTGGGGTTCAATATATGGTCGAGACTCTTGAAAAGGAGATACCTGCGTTGAGTGAGAAGCAACAGGTCGTCAAGGCCATGCCCTTTGTTCTTGGAAAGATTCTGCTGTCTTCTGGGAAGTCCCTCAGCATCCGAAAATAATAGGATTCTCGATTTGGCATTTGTGGACCTCACAGGTCCGGCTTCAGATGAATTCTTTGCACAGAACAAGATGCCTGCAGCTCCCGTGAACGGATATCCAAAGGAGTTCCGTGTTGATGGCGAGATCTACGCCCCCAAGGCCAAACCACTCCACCACTTCTGGGAGCTCGAAAAGAGACAATCCTACCTCAAAGTAGGCCGTACGACCGGTCTCACTGCTGGGCGTTGCAATTGTACCATCGCCTGGTGCAATTGGGCCGAGAAGGATAGAGACCCCGGTATGATGCGCAAGGAAAGGAAATCAACAACAAGACAACCCCGACCCTGACTTATACAGAAGAGTATATCATTCTCGGCAAGCAGAACACTGTACGGTGGTGCACCCAGCCCGAATTTTGCGCTCCTGGAGACAACGGCTCTTTCATTCTTAATTAGATTTGGCGAGGTATTCGGTTTCCTTTATGGTGAGGTGGCCGGTTTATGTTCACCCAGCGGCGACCAGACCTTCTACGATGGTACCTGCTTGACCACTGGTGCCGGCTTGGCCATGTCGATGCCACCATCAAGTCGATCGAATCACGGAACACGCCCCGGGATGAGAGCAGAAACCCGACTGGCCCCCCTGCTTCTCTCGAGCTACCCAGCAGAGATTGATAATCACCGCACCGCTGCAAGCATTATTATTATATACTATATATTGCTGCGTCCAGCTTTCTGCTGGAAAGGTTGGGGAAGTTTGGATTTTTTTTAATGCTAATGCAGGCCTACTATATAAGAGGCCGTTGCTTGACCACTGAGTTAGGCGTCCGGGATTATACACGTCACGTTATGCTTATTACATTGGGTGCTCCCGGCGACATGATGCGGTAGCAACAAACCATTGCGCTTCTGGGTGAAGTGATTACCTAAGACTCATCCTGAAACCCAACTCTTTCCCACGCCTCCCACAGTCACAGCCCTACTTACCCCAATGCAACAATACTAATACTAATTATAACAACAACAGCATCAATGCCGTCTATAATACTATTATTTATTATCATATTATTTATTACCCACAGCCTCACCAGATCCGAATCCACCCTACGCATTGACGTCTAGCATAAGTAGCATCCGCAGCGACCATTTACCCAAATAAGTAACTTGTCTACTGTAGGGACGGGGTCCAAGCGAGTAGTCACTACTACTAGCTGTAAGCGAGGCGTCGATCATCCGGACCCCTGGGTCGACCGCTGGTGACGAAAGAAAGAAAGGGGGAATTGAACTGAATTGATGTCAAGAGATAGGGATCGCGCCGAGACAGTGGTTGCCTAAACCTGATGGTTGCAGTGCAGCGTTGGGGGGTTTATGGCTTTTATGGGGGGAGGTACCTGTAGGGCTTACCCTAGAAGTTGCCGCATGCAGTAGAAGTAGATAAGATGTAGATAGGGCCGTCTGTTCCCTTTTCTGGAACCAAGAGGAATGCACAGTACATACAGCAACCTTTTTCCCTATTATTATAATTTTGGGAAGGGTTCACAGGAAGCTCCCAATAATAATTAATAGATAGGAGTTCTATAATGAATGGTGAAAACGTATGTAGAAGATAAGCAGGCACTGGGTTCCAGTAGTCGTCGTGACGTCAGAGAACGAAAATAGAGATCAATGACAGGATAGAAATAGTTGTATTATAAATAATGTGAACTGACACAGGGTTCTACATGCATATCTCCGCATCAACAAGGCCACAGGAGGGTAAAAAGAATTGATTATACACGCAAGGAGCTACAAACAGAAGACAGACATCATTTAGTCACGGCCTTGAAGTTCCTTTGTTCTCTATATTTCCCTAGGTATCAGATGAGTGGTTTCCTAACTATAAAAGTCAACATATCCACCCGAACCCCCTGGTAGCGCGAGTCACTCGAGATACTTCAAAGTCTCGGAACACCGTAGAAGACATGATCGTAAGGAACGACAAAATAAGTAATACAATATATATAGCAATTCACAAGAGTCAAAAGAAACTCTGGTATCTCGAGGGAAAGATATGAATGGTATCGGTAGAGGGAAGCTTCCAACTCGAATGGCACACATGTCGCATAAAGCACGCTAACTGGTGCGCGTAAAGTGGTAAGTTCTCCCAACAGGTGTCCACTGGACAATCCCGCTTCACAATAAACTGAAAGGAAAATGACCAGGAAATCTAAGGAGGGAACTTCGACAAAGCGAGGGGACTGGTTTCCTGTTGCTCTGGTCTCCAGTCCCAGAGCCCACTTTTGACTAAAGTGGCGAAGAAAAAAAAGGAAAAGACAAACAAACAGATTATAAGACACTATGTGGAATTATAGCTGTACAGTTCCGTGAAAGTCAATTAAACACTGCTAATCAAACTGAAGTTCAAAATCCGCGAAAGGGATCATCGTTTCGATATATCTCGCTGCCATTTTCGGGTCTCGGGAAATCGATCGAGTCTTCCGTTCTCAGGGAGTGCTGCGAACGGTCGTCCCCGCGATATCGGTCCATGTTACTAGTGCTGTTGATGAAAGCCTCCATTCGAACAGTGCCAATTGCATCGAAAAAGTTGCCCGTTCCGGCACCGCTGGCTTCAGACGGCCGACGGCTGAAACTGCTCCTACCGGATGGAGCATAGATATCAGAGACACCAGCCGTGGTCGGGCTATATGCTGAAGGCATCGTTACTTGACTTGCAAAGCTCCGAAGCGCGCTTGCCGGAGGGCGAGGGGCGGTGTTGCTGCGCCTGCGGGTATGGGAAGACCATCTCGGGACATTAGGAGGGTCAGCCGCATCCATTCCATCTTCAGGATGACAAGCGAAAGAACGGTTTCCGTTTGCTCCAGATCGTTGTTTACCCTTGGCGACTTTGAAGTCACGAATAGGATTCCGCCGGAACGTAGGAGTCGAGGGAGAGGGAGCAAATTTCTCATGAGGGACTGGGGGCAGACCTCCCAGATCGTTCATTCCCGTCGCCGAATAACTCAAAAATGACAATGCTGTAAGCCAGACAAAATGACGTTCCAGGGTCATAGCTGTGAATTTCAAAGCTCGCTGTGGAGTCAAGATCAGGATAGACCGGTTGAACTGAGTCTGAGGACTTGCGCCCTTTGGCAAAGGATTGTCGTCTTTGACATCCAGCACGGATTGGATGAGCACTAATACTTAGTTAGCAATCATCCTGCATATGCAGAAGAATGGAGGTTCTGTGTCACTTACATTTACGACCACTCTTGCCCAACAGCGCGGAGCCGCTCGTCGGCTGTTTGCTGCTCCACATGACCGCACGTTCATATGGCGCAAGCCAGACCCATCTCTTGTGCCTGACACCATTGCTGGTGATATTTGAAGATACCTCCTCCGGGTTCTTTCCAATATCCCAGCCGTCCTTTGAGTCTGGAACGCCAAATGATTTCCTTCTGCGCACGTACTTGTACATCCACTCTCCAACCATTGTCTGGGCAATTGCATCGACAACACTGGTCTGCTGGACAGACGTCGTTGTCGAGTCTTCTCTCTTATCCGAGTAGGTCCGAGAGGAACCTGTACGACGGGAAGCTTGCTTCCTAACGGCGCGTCTCTCTCGAGGTACCGTTATGTCATCATAAGGCATTGGCGGTTGAGGGCTGTCAGGAGCGTAAGACGAGGTTGACATAGCCGGGGGTGAGCGCTCGGCTTGGCTGGCTCGAGATATTGTTGCCGCAGATCGGACTTTGCGAAGAGTTGGCCTCCTCTCAATGGGCCGTCTCTCGCGCTCAGTGGAGTGCCTACCACCACTGCAAGGGGATGTTGGGCTTTGTGCACCTTCACTTGCACTGATCGGGATTTTCCTTGAGCTGAGTCGAATAGGGACAGGAAACGGAGGTCGTGAAGCGGTGCTGGACCCGATACTACCAGTATCGATGCTGGGTTCACTGGTCCGACGAATATCCTGTTGTCTCGACCCGGAAGCCATCCTCGCTGGACGGGCTCTCTTTGAGGATCCCACATTCTCTTTGTTTGTCGGGGAATCATGCGTCTCGGCATCGGAGCCGATGCCAGGTTCATTACTCTCACGCCGAGGACTGTCCTCAAAGCTAGACCGAGGTGGCTTGGAGACCAGCTTACCACCTTTAAGGGTGTACGAAGCCATCGGCCGGTTGAAGAGTTCTTCGTCGCTGAACAGGTCACGTCCAGCATCCCGCAACTCTTCGTCACTCTCGTCGTGAAAACCGGCAAAGAGACCGCTCGACCGGAGCGGACGCCGTATGCCGGAACTGGGATCCTGGGTGAGAGGGCCATTATCATTGTTTGCTGAGGATTGTTTGCTCTTCGAAGCCTTCGCCGGGGCTTCAATACGCGGCGGGCTCCTGAGAGCCCTCTTAGGTGATCGCGGGGGAGGTGGACGGTAAGGTTGGATCGGGGATGCCCGATCGTCGGCCGCCGTGGGCGGCCAGTCAGGTATCGCCGAAGGGAGCAGACTCGCGGGAAGCTTAACGGGCCGGCTGTCGATTCGGATCTCCTCGGTCTGAATTGCGACTGACCGAACATCCACAATCGACCTGAAATTCGTTTGACATGAAACGCTTTTCGTTTGTGGCGGTAGAACCACGCTATTCCGGCGAGATGGCGGGTCCGACCCAGGCGGATGGATTGCAATTGTTGGAATAGGCATCTGCTTTCGGTGCTGCTCATCGTGAGTTGGCCCCTTTTCTTCCTTAGTGGAAATGACAACCTCGTCCGTCTGGGTTGAGATGGATTTCGTCATGACCTTGTCCGCGCCCAGGATCGATTGCGATCCCGACTCGGGAACTTTTGGTGTCCAAGGAGGGCTAGGAAGCTCGCCGATAGTCTGGCAGGAGGTGGATACCATATCAATCGTTAACGTCACTGTGCTACTATCCTTCATCTGGCAGGGACTGGTGTTGCTCTCCGCCGATTGCAGAGCTCCAGACCGAGATGGCAATTGAGGCGACGGAGGCGGGGAGTACTGAACACCGGCATCTCGGTAGTCGACATGACGGGCAGGTGGGAATTTGTCGTCTTTTGCGAAGTCTGGCATCTGCTCTGACGCCCGCGCCTGTTCCAAAGAATCTGGGGTCCCGAGTCGATCCGCATTGCTGTCCCATGAAAGTCCAAGAATCTTCCTGGCTTTCGATGCCATCGACAGCTGAGAGTGAACCGACGTAGGTCGCTGTCTTTCCTCTGGCAAAGCCTCGGGAGAATCTAGAACCGACTCCTCTTCTAAAATGTCGTCCTCCTCGTCAAAGGCCAGCTCCTGGGCAAGGTTGAGACCCCCTGGCCTCGCACCATGACCATTTACCATGCTCATGACAGAATACCTTGTATTGTGACGTCCCTCATCGTGGGTGCTGACACTCGTTGTACTGGCCCTCCGTCTCCCCAGATCACTGCCGGATCGTATGCTCGCTGTATCACTGCCCTTCTCGGTTGCACTATCATCATCATCTTCTTCTTCTTCTTCTTCTTCTTCATCTTCTTCTTCTTTCGCCGACTCCTTCAAGTCGCCTTGTAAACCTCTGTTGAAAGAACCAGCTGCCTGGGCGGCCGCGACTTCATTGAGTACGACTTTGAGCCGACCTTCGACTACGTGAACTTTCCGTTCCAAATTCCTTCGCTCGTCTTCCCAGGATTGCTTGTCTCGGTCCCATAGCATCTGAGTTCTCTCCACCGCTTCCTCCTGAGAACGGACCCTCTTCTGCGCTTGCTCGAGCTTCTTACGGACATCAGATATGTTCTCCAGTGCCTCATCTCGCTCCCTGGTCAATTCCGTGATTGCGTTTTGTGTGCCACCTTCAAGGAGTTGCAGCTGGCGCTTAAGTGATCGGGCCTCTTGTGTGCTTTGCGCCAGGCTCTCACTGAGTGCTTCATTCTCGGCCCGCGCATCCTCCAGGCTTGATTCCAGTTCGTCGATTACTTTTGCTTTGCTCTCCAGCTCCCTCCGCAAGGAAAGGATTTCTGACACGAGGGAAGCGTGCAAGGTGGGCGTAAACCTGCGCGGGTCGAACGGCGGCATGGCTGCGTTGTTCATGATATTGACGACATCTTCGCGCCCGTCAGGAGAGAAGCTTTGGATTTGGAAGGTTGGGGGAGATGATGACGGACCAGGCGACGAGCCCCTCCGGCGGAGGGAGTGTCGGGACATCGCCCTTGGGGGTGTTCTGTAAGGTGTGTCCGACAGCGTAGGGGAATCTTGCGCCGCGTAGGCGGGCTGATCTTCCGTATCCGTAGCCATTATTTCTCTGTCGTTCGCCTCAAAACACAACCACACTGGTCATCAAGGGCACTTTATTCCGTACTGGCTAAGCAGGACACTGGCAGGTTGATTACAGAGACTGTTTGTCCAAAGCTGAAGCATCTCAGGGTATCTATTTTTAATTAGCGACAGGCACGGGCGTACGGCGCAGCGCTTCCTGATCGTGCGACAATGTCAATTGGCTTCAATGCAGCGGACCAAGGCTCCGGCCTTGTGTAGTGTGAGGATTATAATCCGTTATTCTCAGACACAGGCAAAAGTCTGACGCGACGCGATCGATATATCCCCCAGAGGACTATGGGCTGAGATACGTAAGTTAGCTCAATTGTCGCATTCGGGTTTGACAGGATCTAAATCGGTCGATGGACAAGACCTTGAAGGTATAACCGGCTCCTCGCCAGAGAATCGCTGACGGTCAACGCCAGGTAAGTGGAGAACTCGTTGGTAAGAATGTCGCCGTTGTCGGAGAAGGCTGAACATCCGAAGATGTGTCGTTTTCTAAGCACGCGGTCGATCAACCCCAGGGCAAAAGGGGAATTGATTGACAACACGCCCAACGATTGTCTCCAAGCCCCTCGTGAGACATGCGATGGGAGTGATGGGCTGAACGACAGGTTCAGACAGATGCTTGCGCCTCTATCATGATCTCCAAGCTCAGCAACTGCCCATTGGGAGTCTCGAGATCCTCAAGGCAAATCCAGAGTGAGCGTGGAAAGGTCAGTCAGGCGCGTTCACTCTGGCTTGCGCAAAACGCGTACGAGCGCATGGGCTAATCCAACGTCTCGAGTAAATCCACCAAAGCCAAGCTGTGCTCTCCATGCATAAGGCGCAGGGGTACTTGGTAGGAAATGGTCCAATGGAGCAAGGCAACCTCACCCGATTAGCTGAAATAGATAGACGGGGATCCACAGGGTCTGCCGCTCAAAGCACAGGCCGTGCTAGCCGAACAGACGGAGTATCGGGGTCGAGATGCGTCTCGACGGCGGGCCCGTCAACAGAGCGAGGAGCTCTGCCTTGCAGAACGGCACTCCGGATCTCCAAAAGGCAGCAATATAAAACGTGACTGCATTACTCTGTACCATTTCCCTACCAATGAGCACAGGCATAAGCGACTCGAGAGAATGAAACATGCAGATAAAAAGAGTGTAAAGGTTCGACGATGGCAAGCCTCTTCGAAATGGAGCTCCCTCATTTTAGCTGTGGACAAGCTTGACCGGGCAGACACAATCACAGTGGGGTCCGATAACCACCGTCGGCCAATTAAACAGACGACTTGCCTTGCATTGTCACTCTCCCAATCCTCCCCCAAGATTTTAGTCTTTGGGGGCCCTACAACTGCGATGTTACGACAGTTACCACGGGTTTCTCCTTCATGACGCCCGGGGAAATTGCCCCTGGAATCTCGGCGAATAAGGCGCCGCGGCGGCCATCACCAGGTCCACGAGAATTTCGAAAGGTCGGGAGGGATGGCTTTAGAATTACTCCGAGCGATCTAGCGTGTCTGATCTGAATGGCCGCTCCCCTATCGCTTTAGCGCGGCGATGGCTCAGGCTGGCGGGACATCTTGATCACTCGTTTCACTATTCAAAAAAGCACCTTGTACGCAGTGGCAGTATAAAATTGGTATCCGACAATCTGGTAGATTTGGCAGCTGGGCCTTACTGACATCGCCCGGCCCGGTAGGAGGTCCCAGTCTGCGTGGAGGAGGGCTGGAAGACGATCGTGATTGCAGCGGGAGCAGCCTGCTGAAGATCGTTGATCGTCAAGATTGCCGGACACCGGTGCATAGCCTGGCTGTGAGCTGCGTATAATACTGCGTAGTAGTACTGTGTATAGATGCAGTATTATTATTGTTGCGTTCTCTGGAGTATCATCTCGAGTCCTCTGGGCGAAATTTCGGCTTGGCAAGCGAAATACCCACACCCGCGTATGGATACGGGAAAAGAACATCCTCAGTACTGCTCAGCAATCGTGCAAAAGCCTTCAAGAACTCGCCCTGGTATCTGCAGATTTAGGAAACCGAGAAAGAACCGCGGAGGGACTGGGTTTGTTCCATTTTTCGCTAGATGTTCACGCAATTAAACCTGTGGAGCATGGCAGAACCCGGGCTGGCCTTGTCCTCCAACTGGAACCTTTTCCCAGCAGCCGTGCGACCCCCATCCCCTTTTTCGAGGGCAAGATCGGTCGCTTCTGAGTTGTGACTAGTGATGGATGACGGGCAGGGTGGTGTCCACCGGTCGTGAAAATCAGGGCTCAAGGTGCCAGAGCGTGCAGTAGCCAGGAGGGTCCAGCTCCAGATAGACCCCACTTGGTACTTGGGGCCGTCAACCACTCCAGGGACCAGGAGGCTCAGGGGGGTTGGTCGTTGGCGGCGCGCAGACCTGCCGATGATAGCGCGCGCCGTCCCTTGTCGTGTCGTCGGGGGTCTGCTGCTCCGAACAGGCTCATCCTTCAACGGTCAGCACTTCATATAATCTTCCGCGGCAGGGATTCACAGTGTCATCCAAGCAACACGCAGGCTGTGTACCTTGACGTTCACATTGCATTCCTGTGTACGCGGCTCGACCATGGGTGCGATCGCGGTTTTCTCGGTTCCTGGCTCGATCTAAGGACCGGACCGCTTCCCCAAAAGACGGACAGCGAAGGAAGAGCGCTCCAAAAACCCGCCGCACGAGGCACGTTCCCTGGGTCCTAGGCTTTGGAGGGCAGGTGTATACTCTGGGAAAGGAGCAACAAACCGAGTTCCATTCGTGTAGACTGTAGAGCCGCTAGAGCGGCCGTCCGGTCGCATCCTGCCCTGTATCGCACATGCATCCCAATCCTTCAGTGTTAGTGCCGGCTCGGATTTGATTGGGCCAAGAAAGTGGCACAGCAGGCGGGCGTCGCATCATCAGTCCTCATCACATCACCCCGGTCGCGACGCGTGCAGGCTGCAGTGTGCTCAGGGGCCGTGAAGATCGGAGGCTTTCATCAACAGCCAGCTTGAACAATAATACGCTGTGCGTAGTAGTAGCAATAATAGTTATAATGGAGTCCCTATCACGGCAGTGAGGACGATCCCGATCGAGGCACTTGCATGCATGAAGAACTCATCTCGCTTCAGCCGAAACGGACAGGACGGGGGCCGACGTGCATGGGCAGAGCCAGGAGCATCAAGGCATCGTCGGAGTGATGGATGATGACGGACAACTCTCTGAGGGTTGAGAGAGTGTGCCATCATGACTGCCCCTCGAGGCTGCGATGTCCGGGCTGGCCGTGTCACGGGTTCTGCGCCTGCTTCTCCAGAGCGGTGCACCTCCATGTGACCTGGATCTCAACCTCTGCGTCTTTTCTCTCGACGTTCTCATCGTTGCTCAACACGATCCCTCCAGTTTGTTGCCTCTCATATGTTCTCGCTGCTACTGTGCTACACGTCTGAAGCCGCCAGAGCGGGGAGCCTCCTCCAACCCCTCTCCACGGATCGTCACACTGAACTCGGCCTCTCTGGGCTCTGCACGGGGAACCACCTGTTCACTCGAGACCCATCCGCGGCCCCTCGCCAGCCCCGGATGCGATGCTGGGCGATCGGAGCGACGGGCGCTGCGGACCCGATCCGGACAAATGGTCGTTGGCAAAGCATCCTCCGCTTCCTCTGACTAAGCAACGATGATGCTATTCGAGAGAGATGTGACTCAATGGCCCTGGGAAAAGATATCAATGCCGTCGATTGTTTACTTTTACATACTGCTACTGGACCTGGCAGTTGTACAATCTGACCGATCAGTCCGTTAGCACGTTGTCCGACCCATCGCAAGGCGCCTCCGGACGACGATCAACCCGCGCGGGAGAACGCCAAACAATGTCCGTGCAGCAGCCTCCCAAGATTGTCTTCTTCGACGTCTTCGGCACCGCCGTCGACTGGCGCTCGTCGGTCATCAGGGCCCTGAGAGAACACACTGACCGCGCGCTGCACGACCCGGACAAGAACCTCTCTGCGCGGCTGAGGGAGACCGTGTCCGCCCTGACCCCGGAGGACTGGCGCGCCTTCGCCGACGAATGGCGCCGGTCCTACTACCACTTCACGCGCAACTTCGATCCCTCCCAACAAGGCTTCGTCTCCGTAGACCAGCACCACTACGAATCCCTCCAGAAGCTGCTCGAGAGGTGGAACATCGAGGGCCTGTTCACAGACGATGAGACCCGCGAGCTGTCCCTCTGCTGGCACCGTCTGGACCCGTGGCCCGACACCGTCGAAGGCCTCACCCGGCTGAACAACAAGTTCGAGACGTGCACCCTCTCCAACGGCAACCTCTCCCTGCTGGAGGACCTCCGACGGCATGGCCCCCTGCCGTTCACGCACATCGCCAGCGCGGAGGAGTTTGGCGCCTACAAACCCTCGCCGCTGGTGTACAACGGCGCCGCAGCGCGGTTCGGCCTGGAGCCCAAGGACTGCGCGCTCGTCGCCGCGCACCTGGGCGACCTGAAAGCCGCCAAGGGGTACGGGTTCCAGACGGTGTATGTGGAGCGGCCGGATGAGGAGTCGTTTACGAGCGAGCAGATCGCGGAGGCAAGACAGAGTGGCTGGGTGGACATGTGGGTAGATCTGAATACCGGCGGGTTTGTCGAAGTCGCCAGGCGGTTCGGGATCTAGCCCTGTACGGGGCAGCCTTAGGAGGGACAGATTACAGATGTCCTTTTGATCTGCGAATCTGCTCCACTTGACCAATATCCAATCTGTGAACTCTATTCCGTTCATGTAAAACAAGTCGCGAGACTCGCGTCTGCAGCGCTTCCCGCTCCGCAAAGTAGCATCCGCCGCCTGCAAGGCTCTTGCGTGGCGTGCCCACGCAGGTGAGGATCTGACGTATGTCACAGCGGAGACCTATATACATTGTACTGTACGTATCGATCTCGCAACAGCAATCCACCATATACCGTATGAAGTAGGTTCAAGAGAATCCGAGTAAGCCCGACTCCTGCAGCTCGCATATTCTACGATACAGGTAGACCAGACTTAGCTTGACTATTATTTATTTCCATTGAAAAAAGAAAGGAAGTTCAAGGACAACCTCCAGAACTGCAGCTATCTATCAATAAATCAGTCCAGTTTAGTCTACTCCACAGTACAGTACGGAGTATTACTCCATAATAGGTGATCCAATGCAGGAGCTTGGGACAGCCAGCTTGCATAAGTATGCATATACAGACTTCCGCGGCCGGGCGACCGCCCATAGATTAGGTAGATATATATAGTCTCTCCGGCTGATGGTTCGCTGGCTTGCTAATATGTGTTACGGACTAGGAAGGAGGTCACGTGATGGATCGTCTACGATCCATTTCCATGATCCAACACTACGATCCAATTCCACGATCCAACCCCACGATCCAAACCCATGATCCAAGACTATGACCCATTCTATGATCCCAAGGAACCCAGGTCAGGCAGCATGTATATAATGACGCTCCTTTCAGACAGAATCCGACCCTCGTGGTCGACTCACGCAGCAATCCAATATATAGGTTTTGCTAGTAACACAGGCTAATTCTCACTATTATATTGCTCACCCCCTTGTTTCTTGTCTTCAAGATAAAACAACGACCCCTTTTGGTCTAGTTATCTAGGCCTGTCGTTACAATATGATATGGAATACAATATACCTTTTTTTCTCTCTCGCTTTATCTATCACTGTTGAGTGGTTTAGACACTTACCTAGATAGGGAGTCGAAAAAAAATTCTAGCCAGCTTCTAGCTTCCAGCTATTATATATATATATATACAATCCTTTTTTCGTTTTACTGCACTGTACTCTTTCTAACATACCTCTGTCAAGATCGAGAATCTGCTGCGCGGTGTCGTGTCGTGTCGTGTCGTGCATAGACCCTTGCAAGAACCCGAAACTGGGCGATCTCTCTCTCTATATATATACATATCGACTGATGTACTTGTTGATGTGATATATCGGAGCGTTCCGCGAAGGGCTACCTAGCTGGCTGCCTAGCTGGCTAGCTGGCTGGCTGGCCTCTAACTAGGTAGCCAGTAGGGGAATTAACGTCGGTGAATAAAAATAATCCAGTTCTTCTATAGATTGGAGGTCCACATAAGCAAGCAAGCAAGCCCCCCCCCCCCCAACAATTCAATAACCAAGGCAGGGAGGGAGGTAGAGAGGTTGGGGCGGAAGATAACATTCATTCATTCATCCATACATACATATTCATATCATATTTGTCATCTTGAATAATGGCTCTTTCTCTCTTTCACTACCTGCGTGTGTGATTTGGATTTTTTTTTAAAAAAAATATCTATCCAGATGAATCTGACTGCGTTCCGTTATGGGTTCTTTTTGGTACGGCTGGTCTAGGTAGTAGTGAGACGATTGGGATTCCAATTGGGTTTTATCCTATGAAAGGACATGATATATCCATGGAATAGAATGATTTTTGAAGAAAGCTGTTTACTATTTGCAATTATTTCGTTTCGTAGATTGGAATATATACAACATATCGCATCCGCTAATCAACCAAACAATGACATCAATAACCAGATGGTATCAGATCGAGATCCGCCAAGTAGAAGTAGAAATATGGAAAACAAGACAAGACGCCCGCCCAACGAGAAATAGGATAATCAGAAAGTAAAATGAAGAAAACAGGCTACAGCTTCGCCCTCCCCTCCCTCTTCTTCGCCCGCTCCCTCTCCTCAAAGTACTCCCGCACCCGCGCCCTTGCGACCTGCACCACCTCCGCGTCCTCCACCGTCGGCGGCACGTTGACCTTGGCGTCAAAGTCGCCCCTGGCCGCGTTCTCGACCAGCTCGCGCAGCACCCGCCGCAGCGTCTTGCCGCTGCGCGTCTTGGGGATCATGTTGCGGCCCTGGATGATGCCGCCCAGGGAGGCGATGGCGCCGATCTGCTCGCGGACGAGGCTGTTGATGGAGGCGAAGAGCTCGGGCGGGGCGGTTGCGGGCATGGGGGCGGGGTTCGGGCCGGGAGGGGAGCGCGGCTGGATGAATGCGAAGGGGAGGTGGCCTTTGAGGGGGTCGGGGATGCCGACGACGCAGGCTTCGCCGACGTCGGGGTGGGAGAGGATGGCCTGTTCGATTGCTCCTGTGGTCATCCGTTAGATTTTTTTTCCCCCCTCTTTTTGTGACTGTCGAGTGAAAGAACTGGTTAAGACTCACCCGTGCTGAACCGGTGCGCCGCGACGTTGATGATGTCGTCCGATCGCGACATGATGTGGATGTATCCGTCCTCGTCGATCATGCCCGCGTCGCCCGTGTCTATCCAGCGGCCGTTGAACCGCTTCAGGTAGCCGCGGTAGAACCGCTCGTCGTCGTTGAAGAGCGTCGTGAACCCCGTCGGGGCCAGCGGCATCGCCATCACGATGTTGCCCATGGTTCCCCTCGGGACCTCGTTGCCCTCGTCATCGACCACCCGCACGTCGAACCCGGGCATCGGCTTCCCCGCCGACCCGGGCCTGATAGGCAGAGGCTTGTACGCTGCATCCTGAGGACTGGGAGCCAGCAGACCCGCCGTGCTCTGCTGCGCCAGTCCTGAGATGGGAGACCCGGTCTCGGTCGACCACCAGTTGTCGACGACGTTGGCACCGGGGGCTGCGTGCTTGCTCAACAGGTCCTGATAGATGCGGACGATGCTGGGCTCGCTCCTCTCGCCCGCGAGGAAGAGCGCCCTGAGCGTCTTCAGCCCGCCGCGCCGGCCGACCTCTTCGAGGAACCTGTTGTCCGGGTCATCCTTGCGGATGGCGCGGAGGGCGGTCGGGGCCGTGGAGAGGACGTTCACCTTGTGCTCCTCGATGATCCGCCAGAACGCCCCTGCGTCTGGGGTTCCGACCGGCTTCCCCTCGTACATGACCGTCGTGGCGCCCACGAGCAGCGGTCCGTACAGGATGTAGGAGTGGCCCACGACCCAGCCGATGTCTGACGTGCAGAACATGACGTCTCCGGGGCCATTGATGCCGAAGAGGTACTTGATCGAGAGGCTCAGCCCGACGGCGTGCCCGCCGGCTTCTCGAACGACGCCCTTTGGCAGACCAGTGGTGCCTTGTTGTCCGTCAATCTCTTCTGCTCAACCCAAACATAATAGTCGACTGACATACCGCTCGTATAGATGACATACAGCCCGTCATTACTCTTCACGGGCACCGCCTCAGCCCTGACGCCCCGGTTCCGCGCACTCTTGACCAGTCTCTGCCAATTCCGCTGGCCGGCCAGCTTGTCCGGCTTGTCCCACCGCAGCTGATCCCGCTGCCAGATGATGACCTTCTCCGGCTTCCAGCTGCTCCTCTCGATGGCGCCTTCGACCATGGGCCGGTAGGCCAGCGGGCCCTTGGTGCCCTCGATGCCGCACGAGGCGGTCATGATGACGCGCGGCTTGGCCGCCTCGATGCGCTGCGCGAGCGAGGTGGCCGCGAAGCCGCCAAAGACGGCGGCGTGCATGGCACCCAGGCGGACGATGGCCAGCGCGGCGATGAGCGCGGCGGGGATCATGGGCACTGAGCATATTAGCATCTTCCTGTATCATATATTGAATATCAGATAAAATAGCTTCCAGAGAGACGTACTGTAGATGAGCACAACATCCCCCTTGCGCACGCCCTCCTCCCGCAGCACGCCCGCCAGGACCTCCACCTCGTCGAGGAGCTGGCGGTACGTGTACTTCTCCTTGGCCCCCGAGACGGGGGACTCCCAGATGATGGCGACATGGTCGCCGCGGCCGGCGGCGACGTGGCGGTCGACGCAGTTGTAGGCCGTGGAGATCTCGCCGTCGGGGAACCAGGACCAGTGTGGGTGGGAGACGCCGCTGGGGAGCGTCTTGGTGGAGCGGCGCAGGGCGCGCGACGGCCTGCGGTGCCAGTGCAGCTGGTCGGCGTGGTGCCGCCAGAAGGCCTCGGGGTCGCGCAGGGAGAGCTCGTGTACGGCGTCTTGGGGGTGCGGCATGGATTGATAGCTTACGGCTGATGCTGATCAAGATCCAACGGGCGGTGTAGGTATGTACCTAGGGAGACAGAGTAGTAGTAGAACCCGTAGCAGCAGTAGCAGATGCAGGGATGAGATCCAGGCCGGCCCCTAGCACCAGGGGCAGCAGCAGCCGCAGAAGTATCCTGGCCTTTCCTCTGCCCCGAAGCTCTGCCGGGTATCAGGCTGCTGCTTGCCGAGGGAAACCTCTGGCCAGAAGCTCTGCGGCGGCGGACCTGGGGAAGCTTCGGATCCCCCACACGGCGCTGCTCGGCTATCGATCCGGCTGCGGAGACCCCGGACGGCCAGCTCGATACCTAATCCAGCTGGATACCTAGCTCCCTGTCTGGCTGCCCACCCGGAGAAAAGGAAGAGGAGCTCCCAGTCTCCAAGCTGGGTGCTGGATGGAGGTCCATCTTCCGGATCTTCCGCAGGTACCTGGGGGATCTACCTAGGTAGGCATCTCGGCTCGCATCGTGCAAGAGTGCGGGGAACGTCCGCGTCCCATAAATGAGCAACGAGTCTCGGTCTCACCAACGCCTCAAGAACCTGTCTGTGCCTGCTCCGGTTCGCAGTATAGGACACAGACAGGCTTTCTTTCCTCTTGGACCGCCCAGAGATCCCATGTCTCGGCCAGACCGGTCTGCGGTGCCGGTGCTCATATCATAATTCACCATGAGGACATCCAAGCAAGTCCGAATCTATATACGATCGTATAGTATGAAGACCCATCCTAACTCCTCTTTTCCGGCCTTTTCTTGACGCCCTGAGAGTTAAGAAAGAGACAGACCAAAGCAGAGCAGATCATCTCCGCCTGGCGTCACGCTCGAGCCAGAGTCTACGCTGTACGGAGTAAGTGTGTACGGAACTAAGCGCAAGGCCTGTCCATGCCGGTATCCGGCGGCGTCGATGTCACGTCAGGCCTCACCTCATCGCTTCTACAGAGCTCACCGCTACAGCACGCCAGAGTCGGGCGTTGGCATGGAGAGGCTGTGACCAGTGTCAGCCACGAGGATGAAAAGGGATGCGGTGCAACGTTTCCCACGGGAAGCGTGCAAGTTGGGCATCAGAACAGAAGCCTCAAGGATGGCTCGTGTCATCCGGGGAGCGCTGCGCCTGACACCTCGTGCTACAGTAATAAACTCGGCAGTGAACATGGCATGCGTCATCCATGGTGCGAAGGAGACCTAGGCGGATCCCATGCCATCACTTTATCGAATTCGAGGATATCGGTTTGCCGTCCAGCTAGGCAACGTCGTAGACTCAAGACTTAGGGGAACGGACCTAGAAACAAAAGAATACTAGATATCATTGACGGTTCATTGACTATCTCCAAAAGCTCTCTCGTAGGGTATCATATCAAAAATATGTGCTGACTTGGCGATGGGTGTTCTCGCGGCTTTTTTTTTCCGGGGAGGAGGCATCGCTTCTCCTTCAACTCAGCGGGACCCAAAGGAGACTGGAATCAAAGATGCACCGTGCACGGGCATCATCTCTCCCCTCCTCTCGCGTCTTCTCCATTCCATCAATCCTTCTTTTTTCGGTGATGATCCGATGCTTCTATAAAGTTTGCTGGTTCAAACAATCCAGGCCGCTCCAGCTCTCCAAAAGCTTAAGGCAGAAAGTTTCCCGAAGCCAAAACACCTATGCTGTGATAAATCCAAAGGCGTCGCCAAAACACATGCAATATGCATCAACCATTATCCGTGCGTTCGACGTCTCTGTATCCGGGAAAAGAAATTGGCCAGCCACCTGCTGGAAACCGTGCCGGTTGATGGAGCAACCGCAGGGATTCCCAGGGATTCGCAGTAGTGTGAACAAGAATCGAATGGAACCGCACATACCCGCGCGATTTGGACGACACTGGACGGGTCCTCGAAAGAAAAATTCCAAAGTTAAAAAAGTATCCACCAGAAAAGAGAGCACGCATGCGTGTAGAAAGACCGGACAGACCAGCGACACCGAACGGAATCGACGAAACCTTTGCATGTCTACAAGGTTTATAGGATCGCGCACTTTAGACCACGAGACTTGGACCGATCAGTACGGAAGGACTTGGGATATTCAGCGCCGCCATCTCGCGACAAACCGGTCCCCTTTCGGTCCTGTTGCTTCCCTTGCTGCTGCATTCTCTGCTGCCGGAGCATCCTCACCACGTCGTAGAATGCCTTTTCGACGTTGATACAGTTCTTCGCGGAGGCCTCGACGAATTCACAACCCAGCTCTTTGGCGAGGGCGGATCCTTCCTGTGCAGACACTGCTCGCTCGACCACCTTGTCGCTCTTGTTACCAACCAACATCACGGGAACGGGAAGGGATGATCCTCCGTTGGATCCTAGGGATCCGGCGTTCGCAGACTCCTTGACCATCTGTATCTGGTTGTAGAACTTGTGAATCCGAGAAAACGAGGCCCGGGATGTGATGCTGTAGACGAGCACAAAGCCTTCCCCGTCCCTGATCCACTGGTCCCTCAATGCGGTATATTCCTCTTGCCCCGCGGTGTCCAGCACTTCCAGCATGCAAGATTGTTGGTCGATGACGACCTGCTTCCGGTACGAGTCTTCTATGGTCGGATCGTAGGTCTCGACGAAGTGGTTCAAGCAGAGCTGTTCTTGATTCAGTCACAGCTCAAGAACGGTGCCTGTCTATGGGTCGCGCAAACCTGAATGGTGAGAGCCGTCTTTCCTACACCTCCATCCCCCAGCACCACCAGCTTGTACAACGTCATTTTCCCCGACATGGTTGCGAATAGATCTCACCCTCGGTGAGAGGACTCTTTTCTATTTCCGTCAGACGTGGAAGGGACAACAGAGGACTCGGCAACGGGACGGTAGCGCGGCGGTCGACTGTCCGAAGTAGACAGCAGCGATCAGACCGCGCACCCTAGAGAATACAAAAACTTCAAGGGCGGGCTGTCAGCGAGCTTAAAGCCACGTAAGCCGGGGAGGGCTTCAGAGCGGGGTGGTACTCACCAGGCGACAGAAATTGAAGGGACGGCTACCAGGGCCGGATTGCGCCAGCCGTGCACCAGCGGAGTGTCGTACACGAGGGAGAGGCTGAAGGAAGTATACACCCTGGGCGACACAGCCAGGTCGATCGACGAATGTCAAAGGCGATATGACCTGCACACGAAGGAGAAGGCTTGCCAGAGCTTCTTCAGAGGTCCAAGGGCATGGGCCTGAACCGGTCCGGCATGTGAGGATGCAGCCAGATACGGGGGCTGGAATGTTCCTGGGGACGGCGGTGGGCAGAGAGGATCCGGACCAGAAGTCAGGGAGACAGCAGAACGGCGCACCAGCACGGTGGGTTGTCGGAGCAGCGGACGAATATAACAAACAGAAGAAGGACGGGATGGAGGAGAGAGGGAGGAGGAAAGGCGAGAAGAAGCGACGGGCGTCGGCGTCGAGGGGGGCGGCCACACAGACCGAAAAGGGCGATGACTGGCGGCGGTGTCCTGGGGGCGTGCACAGACGGCCAGAAGGACCAGACCAGACCTCAGACTGACTTTGACCAGCCTCGGAATCGCGATTCTTTTTCCCTCTTCGTGTTTCGGGCAGCGAGTGGGCTGACCGCAGATCTACCAGAGCTGAGAGCGTCGAACAGCCCTTGGATGCGAGACAATCCTTCCGCTGACTTCCCGTCCGGAGAGGGGAGAGGGAGACAGACGCGGGGACTGCACGAGGATATACGCAGGACGTATGGTGTATGCTGGGAGCAGCGATAGGGGAAGGGGAGAAAAGACACCAGAGGTTGATGATGCGTTTTCCCGCTTCTTTTTTCAATTTTCCACTTTTTGCTTTCCTTTTTGATATTATTCTACTCCGTCCAGCAGTGGTTCTGATATGGTTATCAACTCGATCCCCCCGGCGGATAACGTGCTCACGACGCCACCAGCACAAATGATTTCAACTACAATTCCTAGGCTCCCAGGAGTCCCAACCGATACTACAAAGGGCCTCATGGCGGATCGCCGCGCAGCTGAGGGCCGGCCATGAGGAGGACCCCGTGCACGCCGCACCCGCAGCCGCCGGAGAGTCCACGGAAGAAGAAGCGCGGCAGGCCGGCTGCTCCCCACCGCGGCCGTCTCGAGTCTGTCGACTCCCTCTCTCATCCACATATTCCCAGGGCGAGAGAACCCGCGACCACACCACGCGCAGCATCCACCGCTCCTCCCTCTCCTCCTCCCCTTCCGGCCTTCCAGCTGCTCCTGGGTCCTCACGGCTCAGGCGCTGGTCCGGCCGTCGAGCTGCTCGACACAAAGGACCCACCGGCCCGTCGCGTCTGCTCCAGCGCCCCCCCAAGAACGAGGTCCAGCGATCCCCGGCACCATCTCCCAGCATCCCAGGCTCCGCGGCTCCCGGCGTCGCGCTACGGAGCACGCACGGCGGCCTCCATGAGCCAAAAAAGGTTCGTGCAGGGGTTACTAACTCCAACTGACATCGCTGCGGCGCGCGCCACCGAAGCTGCTGCCCCTCGGCGCTCCTCCTTTTTACCCACCCGGGCCACTTCGCGGATACCTCCCCGAGTTACTACTGCAGAGTCCGGTATGCTCACTGGTGGACGCGAATAATCACACTGGGCGGTCCCTGTGCCTCTGGCTGTACGAAGCACTCTTGGGCAGCTCTCCAACGTGAACCACCAGCTCCCGACTCCTAACATAGGATTATTTTTCCAGGGTCTAAATCCAACTGTTTCTTCCATATTATTAGCATTGTCAGGGGAACGGGCTGGATCCGTCTGCTCCGCAAGCGACGGATTAGAAACCGCTGTCAGTACGGCGTACGGAGTACCTCAAGGTTAAATTATGGGCCTTCCAAGCACTCCAACGTGCCCGCACTGACCATGTCCCACCGCCACGGGAGCTGCTTGCTCTGATGCTATCTGGACTCTTCGTTCCGAAGTCGAGATGGTTGGCCAGAGGAAAATATGGAGTAGCACGAACGGCACAGAGTTACCTTTTTGCACTGCGGAATTACTGCGTTCTTGACGATGGGGACCTCCCGAAGAACAAGCCAGGGTGGCCATTAAAGGAAAACCACGCAGGCAAACCCGGTATTACTCCGTATCCTAGGATCCTGATGGAGCAGGACTATCCGACTCAGCGCGGAGTACCGAGGACTGCTACGGACTCCCGCAAGGCGTGTGTAGGATCTATGGATTGAAGTTCTGATATTATTATCGATGTTCAGGGGTTGATAATAATGACAGCTGGAAACGAACTCTGGATGGCAGTCGTCAAGATCCCTTTTTATTGGAAAGTTTGCGGCATTCTGTTTCAGAACACGGGCCTGAAGTCCCGACCGAACAACACCATCACAACGTGCTGCCTACTCCCTACAGAGCATGTGGGGTTGTTTATCACTTCCAAGTTCTCTGGGCTTTCAGCTCTTTTTCTCCTCCTTTCTCCGCTTTCCTCTTAGGCTATTCCATGGTCATACCCATCGCTCTGGCTTTGGGACCGCTACGCGAGCGATCGGGCCAGGTCATCCCGGACGAAGCGAGCGTGGCATGTCCCAAGTCCATCAGGCCAAGCCAAACCAAGTGCAGATCGACTCCGACCGAACCGTACGGCACCGGGGGCACTCTCGGAACGTTTCCATTATTGATTCAAAATTAGGGCTTCAACGATTTGACCGTTGGAGCTTTCATCCCTGGTCAGCCCTAGTCGTGACATCCGGAGTGCCTATCTAGGTACGGAACACCAAGCATTATTGACCGTTGACCGATCCTCGAATGCTGCAGTCTCGAAACGCATTGATTGTTTATTGCGGCCTACTGCAATCGTACTGTACTGTACATAGTACATACATTGCCAAGTTGCGGCGCCGTTGGCACGAGTCGGCCAGGGCCTTGGAGCTGGACACGTCCAGTTCCAGCGGGCACATGCTTCGTATGGAATACGCAGTATATCCGTACTGACCATTGACCTAATGCCGCGACTATCAGAGACATTCAGTAGTCATTACTCTGTCGAGACTATTTGTTCTGTTACTGACAGGAATGGTCTTCCTACGGAGTACTTGTTACTGCGTAGGAGGAGAGTGAGAATGATTATTGGTTTAGGAGCTCCGGCGGCGCTGTCATTATTGGCGACGCGCGTTGTTGTTGATACCGAGGTTTCTGCCAGGGTATTTCGCAGAATGCCTGTGCCTCCCAGCCAGAGGACAGTGGTTGCCAGCACAATCAATAATCCATGGCAGGGAGCTGCCCGACTTGCCTAATCGAGTCATTATCACTGCGCACGGTCTCAACGTCACAGAGTTACAAAGACAGGGTAACATGGTAACAATGGACGGTTCACTCTCCGAAACATGGAGGATGCATAAGCGACAAGCCTCAAGCGCCTTCAAGCTTAGGTTGCAAACAACTGCGGCAGAAACCTGACGATGTGAGCTGTTGGGCGACGGAATTTCGCTACCTGAGGCGAAGGATTGTTCTGCAAGCACTAACGGTCGCCAGGAAATTTGTTCTGACCCACGAGTTTTGTCCCTTGAGATCGACATATTTTTTTGGCTGTCCATACAGCAATAATTATTGAATCCAATGGGGAGGGCCGCCTCTGCTCCCTGGCTTGCCTCCTGATGCTGCTGTTCTGTTGCACTGATTTATATTGTAGACGGCACAGATCTAACGAATCTTTTCTACGCATAGTGACGACTAGCTGAAAGCTCGGCCAATATCAAGCTTAAACAAGCCAGTGTTCGTAAACCAAAGCGGTAGAGAGTTGTGATACCTCCAGGATAGGGATGCAAATTTTCATCTTATCTCGGATCTCGTCCCATTCTCAACATCCCGTTGACGGTGAAGAGTACGCCGTTAGCCAATGAATGTGCATCACGAATATGGTTGGAGGGGGGGAAATGCAAATAATAGTCCTGCTCCAACCGCGTGCTTCCGACGCCGGTTTCTATAGTTTTCTACGCATTGGCGCGGTTTCTTGGGCATCATTGACTGCGAAGGATTCTGACGTTGACTGACGCATGGACGTCTGATGAGTCTGTGCGAGACTAGCGAAATCGCGACCTCGAAGAATCGGTACTATTATATTGCTATCTGTTTTCCTGCAATATCTGCGCGCTCAAGTCGTCCTGTTTGCGTCAACGATAGAAACTGGATTCACTGGCCGAAACTACAGAAAGAGAAAAGGTAACGGAGTTCTCCTATAGACTCTGTTTCTCGATAATCGGCGCAGGGTACACGACGCTGCCTGAGACCCTTTGCGATATTAATAATATGGCCCGCCGCGGATTATGTCCATTTGAGGAAAGTCGCTTTGTGTGACGCTTTCAAGATCCAAAATTTTCTTCACTTTTTTTTTCGGATAAGCTATCCGCTCTTGCTAATCGGGCCTGAATCCTGAAGTGACGTTTTTTATTATCTAGAGCAAAGATCTTTCTTCACACATCTGCGAACCGGCATATTATCTGATGCCCAACGTCATCTGCAGGACCCGCTTCCAGGACAATTTCTGCAAAGAGATGCTCTCATCGAAGTGGGATGGATGGATACCCTAAGTGAAGCCTAGGTACCAACATCTGGTCAACATCAAAGCATGCCTTAAAGCAATCCACAACCATTATTCTTATTGCTACTCAACCGCAGCGGCGTGACGTTCCGGGTCTAAGCACATACTGAACAGATAGACCTTTGCGGCAGACTCAGAGATTACTGCATATTCTCGAGGTCCAGCACTTTTTCTTTTTAATTCAAGATCGCTTGACGCGGGCCAATAATAAAGTTCGAGCCCACTTTTTTTGCTTGACATCTTCTCACATCGCAGCCACAGCTTTACGCGGACCCCTGGAATCCCCCCACGCCATACCCACTCCTCTGCAGAATAGCATGCGTCCGGGTGCGATCATGTGCGTTGATTGCAGGATCTCTACGGATTTTTTTTTTAAAAAAAAGAAAAAAGAAAAAAGAAAAAAAGTTGACAGGGTCTCCACCCACAGGCTTCCTGAGTCTTCGAAATCGAAAGGTGAAACTCGAGCCTTGTTGCCTCGGTTCTGGCAACCCTTATGGTCAGGGGCCTAGAACCTCATCACACCATGTTTGGAGCTACTAATTTGATAGGCGTCAGTTAGTCACGCATATGTTCTGTGTATGGCTTCAGAAATGATATTCGCGGGCAGCTGCATGATTAGTCAGGCCTGACAAAACTGTACCTCCCACCAGATAGCGTGAGGACGCCAAACCGTCTCAAGAGGTCAAGATTAGTCAATGAGTGGTATCAAGTTTATTTTCATGCAGGACCAACAATTACACGTATGTGTAAGCGTACCTCCTACATGGCGGAATATCTTTCCAGGCTTTTGTTGCCGGTGCTCAGCCGCTCGAGAGACAGCTACGATTGAACGCGTCCTTCAACAACAGAATTTGGTTCGAGAACTTATCAATTCTCTGTTCTACTTGGTATCAGGATTATGGTTCGCTATTCGAGAAATGTCCAGGGATGAGCGTGAAGGCCCCCTTGCGCAACTCGGAGCAAACACATGGTAGTAATTTGCAAATCCGGCTGGAGATGTCATAGTTATAATTGTGGTGCTGTTTTCGATCTATCAAGATGACCTCTGGCTGCTGCTACTTGTAAAGCTGTTTGCCCATAATATTGAGGAGCAGCATTGACATCTGCTCCTGCTGCCAGAAGTCTTCCTACCACAGCAAGATGGCCCCCTGCTGCTGCTTCTCGCAAGGCTAGCGATAGATCCATCTTCGTGACCTTGCGAAATTCAATTATACCATCAATAGTCTTTGAGTCATCATTTCTCGCAGAATCAATCAAAATGGATCTCCATCGTTCCAAACCAAGATCCTCGCCAGAGCCCTCGAGATATCTAAGCAACGCACAATGGTTGTTTTGAATTGCCCACCGAAGGACTTTCTGGTCACGCCGATTCCATTCGTCGATAGTCCATGGAGTACAGGTAAACGTATCTTCAGCGGAAAGCAGTCGGCACCACAAATTCCATGTTATGATCTTCCCCTGGGCAAAGTGCGACGTATGTAAAAGCCAATGTTCACTCACGTAAGGGAGAAGAGCATACATTGACGATAACTCCTTGGTTGATTCGAGATTGTTTAGATTGGCGACGTCGCGTAGAACACGTTCAAAGTCAACTTTCTTCAGATTTTGAGCCTTCTTCCGTTGCAACCAACTCATCCAGCGACGATTTGTTGCTATATCAAAGTGACCGGAGAGAGACATTAGAGACATTTCGAGCATCACTAGCGGGTCAACGGGACGGCTTCCAGAAGAGCGAATCTTTTCCACTTGCCGCTTGAAGTCGGAGAAGTTCAAGGAAGTCGCACAGACTTCACCCACGTTATGATCTGCTTCCTCTAACTTGAAGTGAAATTTCTTCAGTGAAGGCGTTGAAATCTCTGCGAGCAGGAATTGTCGGACCGTATGATGAGCAAATTGCACCACCCGTTCCTCCTCGTCAATGGCGATTAGATTCCTGCAACACAGAGAAAGTGGTCTATATCAGTCAAAACCAAACTGGGGTCTCGAGAAGGTTGGCAGGGTTCCACGACGATTGCCTCCCGCATTTCCTCCACCGATAAGGGCCGCTTAGCGGCAGCAGCCCATTTGAAAACCCTTTGCGCAATCAAGGATGTTCCTGAGTCCTCAATCTTCCGGAGAATTCGCTCATACGTCTCCGGCAGATCTTTTGGGAGGTTTCTTATCGCCCGCCGAATGTCCGCGTCTCGCTTCTGCTCGCAAATGTTCTGGATTTGAAAGAAAACCCAAAGGAACCTTGGTGCGTGAGCGGTACGCAGCATGTAACAACTAAAGTGACACTCACATTCCTTGAGCCCCGTCAAGGAGGGCGCTTTTAATCTCAGTTAGGAGCTGCTGCTGACCAACTATTAATTCCCCAGTCTCTTTCTTCTCTGCAATCACATCTTCAATGTAGGTCTGGATATCGGAATTTACATGCTCTGAGGTCAAAGACACACGATGATCTGGCTTCAATTTTCGTTTCAGCAGTTCGGCCTCTATATGAGGCCCACTGGCAAGAAATATTTTGACTGATGATGATTTCATCAAAGACCGCAGCACTGACAGCAAGGAATCTCGTTCCATCGTCTTAAACTCGTCAATGCCATCAATCACAATGAACTGCTCTGTTAATTTTGGCAAAACGTTTTCGAAAAACTCACAGAGATCTTCCATGTCTGGAGGGTCAAGGGACAGTCTTTCCAATTGAGTTTCAATCTCAATTGACAGCTGATCTGCATTTAGGCACTGTCTGATGAGACTTCGCAGTATATTGCTCGCTTTAAGTGATTCCAAACTATCGGGTTGACAAAAAAAGAAGCCTACAAAAGGGCACTTTTCTAGTTTGCGACTCGACAGGACACCAATAATGCTTGCTCTGTGCAGAATCAGTCAATGTACTGATGAGCGTGGCGGAAATCGACGTACGTGAGAACAGTTTTCCCCGAGCCAGCTAACACATATTAGCAGTTCCACCCAAAAACCAGAGGCTGAAAAGCCAAAAAGAACTACTCACGGATACCATGGCACCAGAACAAGGACGACCCACTGTCATTAAGCCAGTCATTGAATTCCTTATTGTGAGTGATCCATGAACAGGTTGTCCCATAGCGCTTTCGACAGGCTTGCTTGAATGAGAATTTATAGTTGTAAGAAGATAACGACGCCAACAACCGTTCCCTCTTCTCCACTTGCGAGGTGTCAGTTCGATTCACAGCTTACAATGGAAAACTTACTCTGTTACCTTAGATGTAATTGAAGCTTCAAGTTATGCAAATCGTTTGAATCTTGTTTCATCTTCTGCAGAAGCGTGTTAACAGTATTTCGATGTCTACGAGCTAATTTTCTTTCGGCTGCCTGAAGCCGACGTTCTTGATCCGCGGCCTGTTGCGCTGCAAGACATATCTCGTCCCTTATTCACTCGCTTTGTTCCTTCGGCCGACTTTGGAATTTGCCAAATTCAATTTTAAACGGTCTCCATAGAGCTGACATGATCTGCGTAAAACCTATCTCGATTGCTGATCAGTCTCTTACACAAGCATCTCCATAGGACAGAGAGATCAACCTTCTCACCGAATAACCCGAACTGGCCTTTCACAGAGGCGGACAACAGTACTGTACAATTCAGACAGTGCGGTTTGCAGCCTCTTTGACTGGGGGAAGAGTGATTGATACTCGAAGTATCTTGGAAAGGATTTGTGTAGGGCCATGAGGAGAGTTGACAGCTTGTCGAAGTAGCTGGAGAAATTACTTGCGGTCTTCCGATATTAGTTTGTCTTCATTGATACTTAGCATCGAGGGAATCATATTTACCAAGAGAGTTAACTTCACGCTGCCCCAGATTAACGCCGCAATTTGGGGATTCGATGACACAAAAGGCATCCACTATGAACGAGAACTGTTGAATCGACTCGAGGAAGCTCGCTATCCGAGCTCCAACGCAGCGGCTTCTCCGTTTAGCGTTTTCATTGTCAATCTCCGTTGGTAGGATAATAACTGCTGAAGGATCAGGAATAGTGCCGTATTTTGAGAGGCGCTGCTTTTCCTCTGGTTCCAAGGCATCCTGAAAATCGTCCAGGGCTTGTCGAAGGGATTTATCGACACAAAAACTTCCGATGACGGCATGCCACTCGGGTTTCTGTGCTCTCAGGACTTGCAGAGCCGAGGACGCCATAGAGCCGAGCCGACTTGGGAAACATCGTCAGCGGACACCTGAGAGGGGTCGATGGGCTACTTTAGTACCCTGCAGCGACAACAGCGGCATCGTGGCAGGGGCGGTCGTTGGGCGTCAACTAAAACATCCTAACCATTGGTCACTGGTCAGAAGATAATCGGCCTCGCTGGTCTGAATGCCAATGACAAGGCCGCCCTCGAACATGGAACGTGAGGCTGAACGAGTGAGAGTTGTTGGATCGACTGTGGGCAAATTGCACCAGGCTGCAGTTGCGCTTTCCATACTTTCTTTTAGTGCTTGGTTCTTTCCATGTACTGTACAGTACATAGCGAATTGATCGCCTTTCAAATTGAGCTCCCTTCCAAATGATCACTGAATGTTTCGCAAACAGTCTAATGATCCTTTTCATCATATCCAGACATCATAAGAAAGCTCGTTCAGCAAGTTTTAAGTCCTTGGTATCATTGCTGCAGACAGATATGTGTGATATAATCAGATAAGTTCCTACCTACTCAGTGTCTGATAAATCCAGATAAGTTGGACAAGAGTATATATAAACCATGTAAAGCAACTCAAGCAAAGTACATTCATTAGATACTGCAAGGAGCATGATTGCCCGATCATCCATGGATTATGTTGAGGCTGTCCACATCTGATCCGGACTGCCATATGAATGACTAACCGCCTCACTTTAGGCACAGTATTACCTCCCCTCCCATTAACATTGATCCATTCCCTGAACCATTCTGTGCATCATTACTCAAGACTGATCATCGAATTAAACGAGTTATTAATTGAACCATTCAGATTGGACCATCCATTGACCCATTACCTTCCATACTCCTAGTCACCGTCACCCCTTCTTCAGTACCTATATACCGTAGATGCTTAGGTTGGTATAATTGATTTGGAAGCAGATTGGATCGTCTATCGAGCCCCAGGTATGGATATCACATTTACTGCGTTATTCCTTGGCAAGCCACAGCCCGACCACGTCAAAGCATGTAAACGTTGCACCTATCAACGGGAGACGGGCACGCGACAAGCTGTATTGTCAGACTTTTTTTATGGCATTGCAATAACACGCGAGTACTACAAAGACAAAATATATCCAAGGCGAATTCCAAGTTTAATATCGTTCAAGAAAGGGAAAATATTTACATATGGCTGGTTCATACCTAGATCATATATCGAATGGAAGTTCGAAAAATATTGGTATCAGTTCAAAGCAAGATAAATGACCAAGCCCAACTAAAATGCGCTAAATAAAAATATATACGGCCGAAGGGGGGCAGAGACAAAACCCGTACGTGACCTGTCAGAAGCTATCGGTTTTGCCGAAGCCCAAAAATGATACTGTACATCCAGGAAGTTCACCTAGCTACAGACTCGTAGCTCTACAATATAAGCCCTCAGATCACCAGCTCATCACATTTTACCGCAACACATCCTCCCATCATTACCAAGATGATATCGACAGGAAGCCGCTTACAGGAGGTAAGCAGCCAGAGCGAAGACACCAGCCAGGCCGGCACCGGCGCCAGCAGCGGCGCGGGAGGCAGCACCGGTGAAGACAGGGGCCGAGGGGGAGGTAGAGGTAGATTCAGCGTTGGCCACAGTGGTCTTCGGGGAAGGAACAATCACCTTGGTGTGGGGATAGACGCGAGACACCGAAGGGATGTAAGAGCTGGCGGGGAAGCCGGCAGGGGCAGTTCCAGCAGGCGCAGTTGGACCAGCTCCGACAGGCGCGGTTGGGCCAACGCCGATGGCAGGGACAGTTGGGCTAGGGCTGGAGAACATTAGCGTTACCTCCTCAGCGACGTTGCCAGCCGGGCATCACTTACCAAGAGTTGCAGTAGGTGGTGGTGGAGGTCAGCAGCTGCCTGGTGACGGTGTATGGGCCGTTGGTCAGGGTAAGGGTGGTGGGCTGGCATCTCCAGTCAGCAATCTCTCTGCTCGTCGATCCTAGGTAGGAGATTGATCTTGCTCTTGAGGTCGTACCTCGGTCACGCTGATGGTCTCAGTGCCATAGGTGAAAGTGGTGGCCGCTGGGCAGTAGGTCACATAGGAAGTGACGACCTCAGTGACGACCTATTTTCTCGCGAGTCAGCGATTCGCCCATGGAGTTCAGTTCATCTTGCCATTCCGGATCATACCTGAGGGGCGGACGAAGGAATGGCGGACGGAGTGACCACGGCAGCCGAGGAGGGGGCGACTGGGACAGAGTAGGTCGGCGTGTAGGCCGGAGCAGCGGTGGCAGACTCCTCCGGGCAGTAGGTCTCAGTCTCGTAGATGATGTCGGTAGTGAACGACTGGGACTGGGCAACAGCACCGGCTGCAAGGGCTCCAATGGCAGCGACAGAGAAACGCATTTTGTCAAGAATGTGTATTGAAATGTATTCTTGAACAAGCAGCGAAAGTCGAGTAGTTGGGTTTTCAAAGGAGGGTCTTTACAGCGAGTGTAAAGCTGCCGGGCTTGTTGATATCCGAAACGAATGTAATCGGTATACGAACCGGGACGAATTGATCAACGAGCGTGGGTGGGAGGAGGAAGGGAAGAGGAGGGAGGCCGGCGGGCGGGTTACTTTATACGCGGTGCATGGAGGGCGGGTGCGGAGGGCAGGGCGTGGCAGTAGGGCTAGGGCGCCTGCGGATCCACGCCGACGGTGCCCGCGCCCCCTCACAGGCCCTTGTGCACACGGCCCGGCCCCGGCGTCCAGCCCCTGTCTCCATCGCCGGTCCACATGGTCGTGGCCGTTGTCCGTTGCCGTCCTCACACCCTTCACCTGGGCGGCTGCCCTCCCTTCCAAAGGGCGTTGATGTTGCTGCTCGTGGCTGATCTTCTTCGCCAAGGGACCTCCGTGAGTTGATAATCATCATACGCTCCCATCCTCCTCGCTCTGCATCCCTCTCCTCCAGACGCTTTGGCCTTGACAGAACCCTTATCTGCTGGTACTTTATGGAACTTCTGAGCCCGAAGTACCTCGGCGCTCGCGCTCGAAGGATGCCTCAGCCGTGCCCTCTGATATCTCGAGTTTGACGCAGTCTACCGTTATCATGGCAAGATACTCCGCATGCTCCGTACGGCGTAACAACAATGCTATTGCCATCTGGGTGAGGAAACCTGCTCAGGAACAGCCGGGCGTAGGTCCGCAGAGTTGGACCAGCACGTTGAGCCCTTGATCGTTTTTGATCGATCGGCGCTCGCTAGGGCTGGTTGGTTCAGGGGCAAGCGACGCTAAGAGCCGCCACTGCCAGGGGAAAACCCTCGCCTGAACACCTGATTGGAGGCTCCGCGCGCTCTTGTCTGGTTAATCACAACTCAAATTCCCTAATTTCCCTTCGGGCAATGGTTGTCGTAGCAGCTGGGCCGTCCTTCCACCAATCTCGGGGCTGTCGAAATTTTAACCGCTAAAGGGAATCACAGCCGCTTTCTTGCAGTCTCTGACTGGCATGGTTCCTTCCTATCCGCACGCTGACGCGTTGTCCGGCGACGTGGTCTACGGAGAGTCGGAGACTCCGTAGAGTCCGTACACCATGTCAGGAAAGACCGCTCTCTTGGCACTTCGATCGTCGAAGTTGGTGAACGCCCTACGATGGTTGAAGGGCTGCATACATTGTCTTGCAATCCTTGATGGTGTCTTGACGGTAATCAGAGACCCTGTCTCATACACCGTACAGCACCCGCAGCGAGGGAGAAGAGCCGTGTTGAGTCACGCAATAATCTTGGCTGATTTTCAGTTAGCTGTTCCGGACCTTCTGGAGCATCAACGGTCATACGGAGTATGGGAGGCAAAGTCATAAATGGAGGGATCGCGCTCTCTGCCAATAATACCCCGCAGACCGTCTCTTGACCCTCGATCAACAGGTTTCCAGAAAAGTCTCTCAAAGGCCAATAATAATGCCTTCTCTGTACGGTGACAGTACAGTACATATATCTGGCGTCGTATGCAGAGGAACTGCAGCCTGAATTGAGATCTTCAATTCAAGAATGAGAAATGCGAAATTGACTCGAATTGGCCCCGGAATATCGCTATTTTCATTGAGCGACGAAGCAGCTTAGGCTTCGTGCGCGACCCTCGGTTCGCAAGACTTTCGGTACCAGGGTCAGGACAAGGCTTCGCACTCGACATGGAGGATATTTACTCCGTACTCAAATCGAAGCCCATTTTTGATCGTAGAAGATCATTCTAACCCGAGGTTTGACGCATGCGCATAAAAGAGAAATAATAATAGAATGTGCTCGACCATACCAATTAAGCACCGCTGACCAGCCGGACCTCCTGATCGACAACGAGCCCCGCAACCGGTCGCGTCGGGGCGCGAGGAAACGATCGCAATTTGTTTCAACAGGGATCACTTCGAGTTCATATCGCGTATGAAGAACTGAGAGACACCATTTACTCGTCTGCCAAACGGAAATTATTGACAGGTTTCATAGCGTCGGCTCAAGGACTCGAAAGAAAGCGAGAAACCAAATGGGTTGCCGACGTTGGGCACGTGATAAAGCCCCATCACACCATCCGACATCCGCTTTAAAAGTAATTAAACGGCGCAACGCTAATTTTTTTTGCCTATTCACGCAGCCCATAAACTTGCATTGGAACTTTGCGTTGTTGCTAATAATAATTGATATTATCGTTGTATTGGCCCCGGCGAGAACTAAAAATGCAGAGCATTTTTCCCCCCAAGGTGGACCGCCCAGAGCTTCTGGAAGCATACCGCATGTCTGTGGTCGTCGTACAAGTTACCCTTTTACGGCAAGCACCTTTAAATTTCAACTCTCACTATCGAATCCAGGCAACGCACCTACTTCATTAACCCAAGAAAACAGGTAATAATGTCCCAATTCGTAACTGGCTGACTGACTCGCATTGAATACCTGATTAATAAGGGGTTGAAGCTCAATTCTGCTTTGCTGCATTGATGCATAATAATTGCTCACGTGCACCTCTAGGTAAAACCTGTCGGGGTAGGCACTCCGTACAGCCCTGCCGTTCTTCACGCAGGATTCTTGAACGGTAAAACCCACCATTATTGAGCAGTTTGCAATGACATCTTTGAAAAAAAAAAAAAAAAAAAAAAAAGAATCTAATAGACTACTATCCCTCTCCCTGTCCTACCATCCATCTCCTGTCAGATCAGTTGTTATCAATTGTGTAAGGAGCTGTCGACAATATGGTATGGTATTGATGCTACTGGTAATCTTCTAGGCGCGGAGTAGAGTAGAAGCTGTACTCGTTCGCAATTTTATTATTATTATTTTCCTTACCACACAACAAAACTGGCGGACAACAAACCAAAGTAGTTCCATTATTAATTATTTGTGCCGTGCCAATGTTAAGCATTACCGTGGAATCGAAATCTTGGCGAACGGGATGGGATATCTTAGCCGACTCGCTCGTACCGGATCATCAGAATAAAAAAGACAAGTCCATGTTTCTTTGAGCGTCGAGGCTGGCTTTGACGACTTATTGTCTCTTCCACGAGAATAGCGCTTGTATTGGATCATTATTGTTGTCGTTAGGAATCTTGGTCAACAGATACCGCTAACGTAACCCACAAGCGAGCCGCTCACCCAACCGAACCGCTCACCCGCCCACCCGCGCGAATACTATATAGAAATCGATCAAATTCAACGCGCCACCATGCCACCAAAAGCGCGTATAAATTCGAAAAATTCAGCTCATCAGGAGGGGCGAATCCTATTGGCTATATCTGCCATAAAAATCATGAGAATCCACTGAGTATTCACAAAGCAGTGTGTCTTTATGATGTTCCTTTCTCTACTCTAAAGGACCAACTTCACAGCACTGTTGCTAGGACCAATATACATGCCAATGGGCATAAATTGACTGATACTGAAGAGGATACACTTCTACAATGAATATTGTCTCTGGATCAGCATGGAGCAGCTCCTCAGCCAGCCTCTATACAGGATATGGCCAATATTCTTCTTTCTGAGCGCAGTCCATCCAATATTCAATGTCATGTTGGCAATGATTGGGTCTACAACTTTATCAAGCGCCATAAAGACCTAAAAACGCGATATTCACAAAGATATAACTATGAGTGTGCCAAGTGCGAGGATCTGAAGGTCATCCATGAATGGTTTGAGTGTGTACAAACTGCTATTCAACAATACAGAATCCTTGATGATGATATCTACAATTTTGATGAGACAGGCTTTGCAATGGGCTTGATTGCCACTGCAAAGGTAGTCACTAGAGCAGAGACATCTGGTTGTCCACCTCTTTTACAGCCTGGGAATCAGGAATGGGTAACACTTATTGAATCAGTCAATTCAGCAGGATGGGCACTACCACCTTGTATCATTTTCAAAGGGAAGGCTCAACTCCAGGCCTGGTATAAGAATGACACCTTGCTGCATGACTGGAGGATTGAGATCAGTCCTAATGGGTGGACTACAGATGAGATTGGCATGTCATGGCTTCAAAATCTGTTTATTCCATATACAAATAATCAGACAAAGGGAAAATATTGGATGCTGGTCCTTGATGGGCATGGAAGCCATCTAACACCTCAATTTGATTGCACCTGCACCCAAAATCATATTATACCAATTTGCATGCCACCCCATTGTTATGGACCTTGCCATACAAAGGCCGGATAATTATAGGACCGAGGGTAGTAACTGATCAGCATGTGACTGACCGCGATCACCTTGATCACCTTGATCACCTTGATCACCTTGATCACCTTGATCACCTTGATCACCTTGATCACCATGATCACCATGATCACCATGATCACTATGATCACCAAGACTCGGGAAAAAGGCATGTATATAATGACGCTCCTTTCAGACAGAATCGGACCCTCGTGGTCGACTCCCATAGCAACCTGTCATATAGG
>Ga0207748_1000193_pt1 | contig 58098 bp, 54 predicted proteins | sample HigsolmetaGSP13D_FD_184841 | JGI IMG/M metagenome (GOLD analysis project Ga0207748, IMG submission 184841) | High solid enriched microbial communities from the Joint BioEnergy Institute, USA - SP1-3-D (SPAdes) | ecosystem: Engineered > Bioreactor > SSF (Solid state fermentation) > Aerobic >...
GGGGGGGGCAGGACGGAAAAGGGCCTCGCTTGAAAGAGAGCGGCTGTGCAAGCCAAGTCATCCAAGCACTACTGCATAGCCACTGAGGCACGATCTGGTCCGCGAAGCAAAGCCTGCAGATGGCACAGAGCCTCATGCTTAGTGGAGCTGCAGATCGGACAGTGGTCTGAAACAGAGGGCCGAGACATTTGAGATATCTCCCTTAATAGTCCTTTCTGGCTGCTCTCCGCTCGAGCCACATCATCGCCTCGCGTGTGTTCCTATTCAGAAGTATACAGAGTGTGTCCTATCATACATACTCCTGGTCAGCGTAAAGTTTAATGCCTAAATTTGACAAATATTCCCTAAGACGAGCTATGTGTGCTAATTGCATGGTACAACTGCATTTTGGTACATTCTAAACTCACATTTCAGAGAGATACGCACTGCTGTACATATTCATTGTACCAGCATCCTGTTTCCTTTGCCTTACGTTCTCTTGAACGGTTCACGAGGCAAAGGGTGGGTAAAAGCCACAAGAAAAATATACACTAGGTACTTATTAAGTACCTAACATAGACCGTCACTTTGTTCGGATCTCTCATGCGGCCAATAAAAGGGAGATAGAACGTGACAAAAAATAGAATCGTTGAAAGACAGGAAGTAATTACGACTTATCGTTAGGTCCGAATGTCTTGACAGTTATGTAGATTCAAGGTTGATGCTATTTAGTTGGAATGAGGCTCAAAAAGATCGTCGCCACACCAAAGAGCCGCAGAGGATTCTTAGCGGAGCCGCGCCGCGTCTCACACCGTCTAAGGGCCGCAGCGCCGGCAATGTGACCGAGCTGTCAGAGCATGGCAGTCTCGATTTTTAAGTTCAGATGGGCATGCGGCTTCAAGGATGTTCTGAATGCACGTAATCCCTGTTCACACTGCTGCTACGACGGCATTTTTCAATGGAGCCGCAATGCATTCCGAACCTTGCAGTCAATACTTCATAGCACTTAATTGCATGTACTTCCGCAGCATGCTTTGGCCACCATGATGCTTTTTACAACCGGTCACTTTCTTCAGTGAACGTTCTGTTGTTAAGGGTCTACTCCTTGGGACTTGCTGTCGAACAGGCATTCACCGGGACAACCTACTCCATGTTTCTCTAGTATGATTCCTCCAAGCATACCTTGATCCTTTCTCTCTTTATGCTCATAGCTCTATCAATGTGATATATTGTTCCGTTTTCTTGATCGCCACTGGATAGACCTCAAAATTGCTCGTTAGATTTTGTGTTTCTGAGCCATTTACCCTTCCTGTCATGACGAACAGGGCCAGGAATCTCGACTCTCTTCCTTATGACATCTTCTATAACATTGCATCTGGCCTTGAATGTCAAGATTTCATCAATCTCAGCCGAGTGAGTCGGAACATAAACACATTGATGTGCAGTGAGTCGATAGCGAGGAAAGCAATTGAGGTACACCTCATATCGGGCCTAATTCCAAGCATTCTTCAACCAGTTAGATGCTGACATGTTTCCAGTCCCACATGAAACATACCAAGGAAGGGCAGCGTGCATTGAAGGGAGAGATCGGGTATCGAGAAGCGATTGGGCATCTTTACGACATTAAAGAGGCGTTTGCCACGGCCCAACCTTACAGCGTCACCGTCCTGTCCTATGGGAAAACGTTCATATACAATCAAGGATTTTTATGTTATGTGCACGCTAATGAGATACGCGTGCTAGACGTCCATTCTGCAAAAAGAGCAGAGCAGGTTCTAAATATCAGAACCGTTCTCCGCCGTGTCATTCCCAACTTCGTGCCAGAAGAGGAAGATTTGGTTCAATCATCCCTCCTGTACTATAATGATGGGATTCTGGCATTCTTTTGTGAGATTGGTGACAGGGGGGAATCATGGCTCATCGCGGTCGATGTGACGGAAAATCGGAGGTATGGTCGAGTACGTGTCCGGAGACAGCTACGTTCAACACGCAGACTGTTTGTACGTCATAATCAGTCTTTCCTTTATTACGGAACCCATTCATCACTTGGCACACATGGATATCATCAGTGGGCTATTCAGTGTGTGAACCTGAAAGACGGACAGGACCTAACTGAAAAGCCAGTTGTGCTCGAAGGTTTTGCAGGATCCGATATTGGGCAAACGGTCTGCTTTGAAATCTATAATGATCACCTTTATGCGGTCTCGAATCAAGTCAATTTTGAAGAGGAAGAGGTAGACTGGACCTCATTCTACGTCTGGGCCTGCTTACCGCCTAGCAAAGATGTCAAGTGCGTGGAATTGAACAGAATATGGCGTCGTCAACATCGCGAGGGCCCTATAAATGACACTTGGACGGATATCTCACTTCGAAAAGACGAGGCGACAGAGAGACTTTTGATTTTAGAATGCCGCCGCGAGTGGTTGGATGGGAGGAGTGAGAATATTCGGACTTACTATACACAGCCGCTTCCGCTTCCTCAGGAAATCTCTGAAGGCGAACACCAGCTGAACGCGACTGCGAAGCAAGGACAGTTATCATCTTCGTCGAGCATCCCGTCGACAATTTCAAATTCGAGACCACCTTCCATGATGCTTCTACCACCAAACGAACCATTGACCATGACTCTGGATTCGTCCAACAAGCCTAACTACGCTCCACCAAAGAAGAGGCTATTGAGGCATGTCCATGCGGAATACTCTCTAGAAGAAGCGACGTCCCACAGAAGAGATTTTATCCTCGCGAAGACAAAGTACCGCACGTACAACCCATCAGCATCCGCATTCCTGGACCTCGTCAATGACCCCAAGCAAGATTCCGGCTTTTCCATCCCACGGGATCGTCTACGGATCCGAATCGCGTCCCGTAAACGGAGATGCCCAATTGACGAGAATGGAGATGAAGGGGAAAAGGGGATGCTTTTCAAGCCCGAGCTGGACTCTGACGGCCGGCCCATAGAGTGGAGCGAGGAACGATTCGTTTCACAAGGCATCAAGCTCTGGCCGCCCGAGGATGCACCGGAGGAACTTACGGAGCTACTCTGTCCATCAAAGAGGGCTGGGAAGGTCCAAGCAGTCGCCGATGAGAGATCCCTGGTCTACTCTGTCGATATACCGAACATGGAAGAGCAGGCCATAATCCTAATCAGCTTCGACCCTAAGATCCGGTTCCCTAGTTTAAAGCGTCTCAGCTCTACCGCTGCGTTTCAGGCAGCAGAGGCAAAAGCTCCAATCGGCATCGAACGGCCAGAAGCCGGAGACGATAGCCGGAAACGAAAAGCCGTTTTTCTCGATGCGGCTGATTCTGAATCGACGGGGCATCCAACGCCATCTTTTAGGACTGAGCCGGCGATGCATCTCAGCATAAACCGTGGGTACTGGCTTCGCTAAAATCTCAGACTGGAGAAACTGGGGAACGGTGACATTTTCAAAGGCAAGGGGGTGTTCTCTCTACAAAACCATTTACGATTGGAAAAGTAGGTGGCCAGTTGTCTGATAGAGTAGTATAGTACTGTACTGTGCATGTACATACATACTAGTACATATCTAAACAATAAAATTCTATCTGAAGCTTCGTTTCATACATCTACCTAATATGCATTGCGCTACTACCGACTTATCTTTGATCATGATCATGATCATGAGGCTCTGCGGCTGAATGTTTCCTTCGTACAGTAAAGTGCTACTACTCCCCAGCCACCCCAGGTTAGGTATCAAACATACCCCGGATCCCTTCATTTTATCCCCGCCCACTTCATTCTCGCAGGTCAGCTAAGGCACAAAACAAGGCGCGATAATCCATTGCTCTGAGATCGCATGGCATGGCATGGCATGACTTGAATCGGATGCAGTGCGGGGCGAGCAATCAATAATCAATCACCTCATTTCAATGTCATTAGGTATTCATCACGCGATATCTCGGGCTTTGGCATTATTAGCATCTGAGCCGCACGCAGGGCGGATTTCGGAGGCCGCCTTGGGCGTCTTTGCAACTTTGCGCGGAGAATAACGTGTTTGCGTTTCGACTGAGGAGGCACGTGCTTTTTTTTTTACTGTACAGCCTCGATATTTGTTTTGTTTGTTTTATGCATCTATCTTCGTGCGTCTCTTGCCAGTTTTAGGATAATGTGGCTTACATCTAGTCTTGAATTATTGGCAGCTAATACTGGCCACAATATGAGGCCATGCAGTTTGGTCTGTTGGATTCGATGTGAGATCGTATACTTTTGTTAATTTTGTGCAGACTGAAGCTGAATTCAAATTTATAATTTAGGGAAGGAACTTTGTTCATCTATCACAATGCTCGACACTGATCACACAGTATGGATATGATGGTCGGATCTTATCTATCACAGATGCTGTCATATTCTAATCTCATCAATATACATGGAAGAATATGTCGTAACAGATATTCCGACAACTAAATGCCGCTCCTTTCTGAGTCTCCGAGGTTTGATTTCCCAAGCGGTCCATTCTAGCTTGCATCACTAGGGAATTTGGAGATTAAGAGAGGGTTCTGATCGGATAAACACTGGGAATGTTTTTGGTGTTCGGCACGATCGATGGAACAGATCTGTACGAACGCACCGGGACAGCTTTTTCCGTCAATTTCGGCATGCGTCTGACCTTCTTAATATCCGTTATGCGGGCAGCAATATTCAAGATCTTCGGCTCAGTCCAGGGAAGGCCCAGAATCTCCATCCCGATAGGAACTCCTATAGGTGCGTCGTCAGTGGCAGGCGAGAACCCTGCTGGGATAGTGACTACCGGGAACCCGGTTACTGCTCCCAGGATCCCGTTTCTTCCTGACTGGGACGGAGAGCCGACTTTGACGACAAGGTTTTTCTGCTCCGGGTATATGATTGCGTCGAGATCGTTGGTCTTGAAGGTCGTTTTCAACGTGAGGATAAGGTTCTGGATAGTCCGTTGTCTGCTGAAATAGGATGAATTACTCGTTGAGGAGACCAGCGCGTCGTTGACGTATGAATACTGCGAAGGGATGACGAGGTATTTCCCGCTATGTAGAGCTCCTGGAGGGTTAGAGGATGTGTTCCCTGAAGGCTGTCATTCTGCAGATACTGGTCCATCGCTTCTCGGTACTCAAACCTCTGGACGTCACAGGTATCTATTATAGCGGTTGCATTGTAGATTGACTCGTTAATGGGGACGATAATGGCGCCAGCTGCCTTCAAATCTGCGACCATGGAATCCATGACATCGTTCGCGGGGGTCGTTTCATCACTTTCGGTTCGGTTGAAGAATGGCAAAACAAGACCAAGGCGTTTTCCCTTCAAACTTCCTCCGTAGAGCGCCGCGGAATAGTCAATTCCCATCGAAGAAGGTGGAACAAGGGCTGTCGCATTATCAGCTGGATCGTATCCCACGCTTGCCATGACTGTCAGAGCAGCTGCAAGGTCCTCGAGAGAGCGCGCGATGGGTCCTACGACGTCTTGAGCAAGAAATGGGTATCACTCCAGCACGGGAAAGTAACCCGCGCGTAGACCGGATGCTGAAGAGACTGTTCGCACTTGCAGGGCTTCGTAACGAGTTCACGGTGTCGGTTCCCGTTCCAAACACCGTGAACGAGGCTGCGATGGCTGCACCTGTTCCTCCAGAACTTCCTCCTGGGGTGCGAGTGAGGTCGTACGGGTTCAGGGTCTGTCCGCCCGCAGAGGAGACGGTCAGTCCTTCCAGCGCGAGTTCATGGAGATTGGCCTTTCCGAGAATGATGGCACCTGCGTTGCGGAATGCAGCCACTGTTGGTGCATCAACGGTTGGCTGGGAGTCTTTCAGGTCAAGGCAGCCGCCTGTTGTTTTCATATCGACGGTGTCGAAGTTATCCTTGAGCAATATCGGGATGCAGAACAGAGGCCCGGTGGCATTCCCAGCCGCCAGGGCTTTGTCCATCTCATCCGCAATTGAGAGCGCATCGGGATTGAAGCTGATAAAAGCATTGATGTCTCCATTGTATTTTTCGATTCGCGAGAGAAAGGATGATACGACTTCGCGACATGATACAGTGCCGCCGAAAAGTGCACTGTGGACACTGCTGATTGTGGCCTCGCGGCTGTCAAAGCCGTTTAAGCTCAGCGAGAAACATGGCACAACGAGAGAGAGAAAAACGAAACCGCGTGAAATCAATGAAAGGTGCATTGTTAGTCTCAGCATCCTCAAACGGAGAACAGATCATGGAGGTAGCCGAATTGGGAGAGAGACAAACGATTACCACCATCTTTATATGCATCTCGCAGCAAACCTCAAAGTTGCATCAATTTAAGAACGGTCGAGAACAACAAGCAAGAAGTAATAAAAATTGATAATCCATATCGAGACTGTGGAGAATGTTCACTTGAAAAGTATACAAACACGAGCAACTATCGCGGCTGATCAGCGACTTCTTCCCCGCTTATCAGCCCCGGAATATGAAAGAGGACGCTGACATTCTTCTTTCAGAATATAGATACCAAAACCACGTTCCCGGGACCTTTCCGTTTCATCTTGGCACCGCGGAAATATGTTAATGTCAAATCCCCCCGAGATAGCATTATCGGCACATCCTGAACCCCATTCCATCGTGCCTGCAGATGGTTGCCCAAATTCGGCAAAGTCGATAATTCCTTTCCACGTACAGTACCTTCAGAAGAATAAATTCTAGAACTTGGCATCTTCTTCGTCCGTTCTAGGCCTTGGGATAGGATACCGTGCCATTGGAGCTGGAATCCTGCTCAGAAGGTTTAGGTGAACTCATTTCCAAAGTAGAAAATCCTTTGACAATCTTGGACAGTCTATTATTACTAATGAGTTCAGCTGTAGGCAAAATTTCGACATTTTCCTGGCACAAGATGTTGCAGAGTTCCTAGACCTGAGCTATTGCGGCACGAAAACGGTGTGATCAGTTCTATCTATGTTATATTGCTCATGGCAGACAACGGATACCAGAACTTAGTATAGCACATAAGTGTACAAGTATTTAGTAAGCACGAGTTCCGGGATTTTGCTCAAGGTTTGGGTTGATGGATCTGGTAAGACCCATTTGACGTGGGTAGAAGCTTTATCCGCTCCTTGTGTGTCGTTTAGATCAACACGTTATGGAAATATATAAAAAAAGCTCATTCATTATTCATCAACGCATGATTTATTACTCGAAGTATTTCTTCTTGCTCATCAACCTAGCAGCAGTCTCCTTGTCGTGACCAAAGACTAACTGAGCGTTGAACATCTTCTGCAGCCTCTGAATCATGCTCCGACTTCGGATCCAAGCGTTGTGATCACGAGCCAACCAGCCATGCGGATGAGCCATCTCATAATTTTCCGCAATATGGAATTGATCGGTCGTCCAGATGAAAGTTCCGTCATGTTCGAGGTTAATCTGCATCACGCACAGACCGGGCGTGTGGCCGGGTGAGAAATGGAGAGTAATGCCCTGGCAGAGTTCAAAGTGGTCCTCGTTGAAGGTGGTCCAATTTAATTTGTCCAGGGACATGTAGCTCGCGAGGTAAACACCGAGGTCAGCTTTTGTCGCGACGGCCCAGCAGGCGTGCTTGAACTCTTCCTCGTGAACGTAAATCGGAACATCCGTGCCGATGAAATGCTCGAGGCCACCAGCGTGATCGAGGTGCAGGTGGCCAATGACAACAGCCTTGACATCCTTGATGTCATTCCCAGTGGCTTTGATGGCGGCTGGAAGGCGTTGGTCTTCTCGGTATTCAACCCGAGGGAATATATCGGTTATGGGAGCACCCCATTGCTAAGCTCCTGAAGTCAGCGCGAGCAAGGCATATTGCTGCAGGCCACGTACCACTTCAATGTCTTCTGCACAACCAGTTTCGAACAGAATGAGGCCCATGTCGGGATGCTCGATCAGAGCAGCTAAGACAATCAGGTTTCGTCGTTTATTCACCGGGTTCTGGTTGCTCAGCGTGCTTGTGTTTGCGCCTCGAAGGAGCCTGGGCAAGAGCTATTAGTGTCTCACATTCCAATTAGATTGTATTCAGCCACATACCAGCCTTCGTCCACTTGTAGGGTTCCCAAATCCAAAATGTGCATCTTAGTGCCGGGAGGACATTTGAAGGCGGGGACGCCGGCGGCAGCCAGACGGCTGGCCACGCTGGGATCAGCTACGGGGCCCATGATTTTTAATATTGAAAGTAATTGACCTGATACTATGGCTCTTTTTGATAAATGCATCAAATGCTACGGCTTTCAGATGCCTTTGCAACGACCTTTATATCTCGACGCAGAAGCGCGTCTGCCCCAGGATTCTCCGCATTTCCCCAGCTTTCCCCACATGCCCTCCAACCGAACATGATCTTTCCTTCATCACAGCGATTGGTTGAGCAACACGAACAAAGAAAACAAGCTCTCGGCAATCCCTGTTTACGCATCTCGGAACGAGTACGGAGTACCATTGAGAACAGAACTCCGCACCCTGGTAACTATCGAACCCCGCTCCCGAAACCTCGGATATTCGGTGGAAGGGGGCAAGGACAAAATGAGGCGACGCAGACCAATTTGCACAGTTCCTCAAGTCCGATGGCCTATCAGAAATGCTCAGATTATACCGAGACGCAGTTTGTATTCAAATTGGATACCCCTGTGAGAAGGGAAGAGAGCCTGTAGAGCCATCGTTCTTCCACTGGTAACCCCGGGAATGTGGAACACCCTGGTGAAACACAAGACCACCCATGTCGTCGTTGGTTAATGACCAGTCATGAACTTGACAGTCATACTACCGTGGCTGGTCTTCGTCGAGTGTGAGAGCGACCAGAATGAAGATCCATTAACTGATGTGTCGAGTAATAGATTTGACGGATTGATCATTGAGGAAAACATGCTGCATTGTTGAATATGTCCTCGCCAAGCGATTCCATAATTTTATAACCTGCTCTTCTTGAAACTGGGAACTAGGTAGTCCCGAAATGGTACGCAGATGCCAAACTGCGTATGACGTCTTTTCTTATATGTGTCTAGGGGTCCCTGGCAAGGACGATCAAGGTCAAGTTTGAGTAACCCTGATTTAGAATCCTGAGAGGAATTAACCCGTCTCAGTCATGCGTGTTGATTTTTATCCACCAATAGACGTTGTCTTTTTCGCTCACTACCGTTTTTCAGTTCAGCACTTCCATCCAGAATGCTCAATACGTACGTGTCTTCCCCGCATAGGTGGACTATATGGAAAATTAATCCTTACTTTCGATTTGCCAGTGGTAGTGCCGGCTTTCGTCCACGATTATAACCCTAAGCACAACAAGCTGATTCTCTGCTCAGCGGGTTCTGTCTTTGCCGATCGTGGATTCCAAAATTTCGATCTGTGATTTTACCATGATTTGTTAGCCGTGAAAGGTTTGGAAAAGATTCCTCCGAGGTATAATATATAGAAAGCAGCTTTATATCATGGAGCTCAGAGAGCTTCGTGGAGTTCATGGTACTCCTCCTGGAATCCTGACGCCATGCTTTTGCAGACAAACCTCCTTGTCATTCTTTCTATTTGTGTTTCTTCGGTTTTCTGCCATTTGAGAGAAGTTCCACCACCAAGAAACCGAAAATGCATCATTCCTTCGGAATATAAATCATCCAATGGCGCAGCTGACGATTCCCCCGCTGTCGCTAAGGCGTTCGCGGACTGCTCGCAGAATTCCGTCATAGTCTTCGAAGAAGGCGTCGACTACAACATCTTCAATCCCATCAATGCTACAGACCTTAGCAACGTGGAAATCCAGTTCAATGGAAACCTTCATCTACCGCAAAATATCACAGCCATCCAGCACCTTGTCAATGCCACGGAGGCACTCACGTACTCGACAGCCCTGTACTGGTTTACGTTTTCCGGGCCGTGGATAGACTTCATCGGCACAAAGAACGTCACGAATGGCTGGATCAACTCCTACGGACAGGCCTGGTGGGACGCCAACCCAGTCAATGGAACCGGTGCCCCCTCTCGTCCGCACCTGATGAGGTTCAACACGACGAACGGGTCTCTGCAGAACTTCAAGTCCCGGAAACCCATCGCCTGGAACGTCCAACTGATCGGGAACAACATCACCGTCACGGACGCCATCATCGACGCCTATTCGACAACGGGCAGTTTCCCATTCAACACGGACGGCTTTGACGTGACGGGGACGGACATCCGGATTCTAAACAGCGTCATCTTCAACGGCGACGATGCGATTGCTGTCCAATCTGGTTCTCACAACGTCCTCTTCCAGGGCGGCACAATCGGCTACCAGAGCCACGGCATAAGCATCGGTTCCCTCGGCCAGAACCAGGCCTCCTTCGCGAACGTCTCCAACATCACCTTCGACGATGTCACGGTGATCGACGCGGTCTACGCAGCGCGCTTCAAGTCCTGGGTCGGTGGACAGGGATTGGCAAAGAACATCACCTGGTCGAACATCAGGGTGTACAACGTCACGTTCCCGATCTTCGTAACCCAGAGCTACATCAATCAGGGATCATCGCAGACGCAGCTCGAAGACGGCAGTGTCACAGAACGGCCAAACAACTCATCGGTCATCATGGAGGACTTCACCTGGGCCAACTTCTCTGGCACCATTAACACGTTTCGCCCGGGGGACGGGTCCTGCGTCTCAGATCCATGCTGGTATGACGATGGATTACCGAACCTGAAGCACACGGAGGCGATCATCATTGAATGCAACACGGACTCATCTTGTAACAATTTCGCGTTGAGCAATATCCAGATCTTCCCACAGCATGGAGCCGCCCACCGTGATTTGCGTAAATGCGACAGCGGAGTTGAATCCAAATTTGGGATTTGACTGTAGGAACGGGACGTATGTCCCACTGAAGAAATATGCCGGATAAGAACAGCGACTGGAATTGTAGCCATTACGCCTAATATGTACTTAGCACAGTACCTAGGCATGATGGCAAGGGGGAAGCCATTTTTATGTCTTTAGACGAGGATAGCACATGTACATAGATATGCAACTCATATATCATTAATACTCCGTACTTCAGAATCATTTAGTATATCCGAAGTTTAAAGACTTTAAGAACAAGCCTCCTATCTTGCTCTCTACAGTGAGAGAGAGCAAAATTATTCAAGATACGGAATTATCTAATCTAGGCATGTTATCCAATTCCTCACATTATGCTATATTCGAACAGACGACGCCTAACCCTCGGCGCGGCAATCAGGTAGATACATTCCAGTTGCACATCCAGTAAAAAGCAATTAGGTGAATATCTTCCTCAATATCCTTTCGCTTGGTACCTACGACCATAGGGTGTGGAAAACAGGGCTTCCCGTCCGCTCAGCCGTACTTAAGCCACACGCCGGGCGGTTAGTAGTTGGGTGGGTGACCACCAGCGAATCCCGTCTGTTGTAGGTTGATTTCCTTTTCTTTGATGTATTTTTTATCTGTCCAGCTTGTCACATCCATAATTTTCCACATCTCTACTCAGCACTTTGTAATCGTGCGCTTCGAGGAAGTGTTCGGATAAGACAGAACGCTTGCACATATACGGCAACTCAAGACACTCTGGAGTATACAAGCCACTTTCCAAGTGAGAAAGATATCTTTGAAGCTGAAATGATGACTGTTCCATTTGCATAAGATCCATGAGAATGATCTTGGTAGCTCTTAATGGAATTGTAGACTATGTGGACTACATACATGTTATGTATTATGTTTGGAAGTATCTAGTGGATATGACCCATGAAGAAATAACCCTCTGCCCTGAGGCCACATTATAAAATCGAAGGAGTCATCCTAGTCATCTTCCATATCATAAACATAGAGAATATCATACAAGTCAAACGCTGCCATAGCTTTCAATCAATTTCTTCACGAGGTCTGCATCGTTCAGGTCATCCAGAAGGTTAGATGATTCTCTTTCAATCAACTTCTTCACAACTCGTCCATCATTCAGGCCATCAAGAAGGTTAGATGCCCCTCGAGTATCGCTCACGTCTTTAGTCAGATTTAGCGATGCAAAAGGATTCGTTCCGTTTACGTCCAGGAGACCACGGAGCGTGTTTCGGAGCACCTGCCTGACCGGAATCTCTGCTGTAAGAGTGAGGTTCTTCATGACTCTTGTGTAATAATCCACAGTGATCCCCTCGTAGGTGACCAAGTTCCCTGTAGATTTTAGAGCGATATTGCCATGTCTGAGGGCATCACGTTGTGACGCTATAATCTGCGGGAGGTTTTTCATAACAGTGTCCATATCCAATATTCCACGCAGTGGGTAGCTGTGGTTGCCCGGTTTGATGACGAGGTTCTTAATTGTTGCATTTCCAATGGCGAGATCCCCGCTCCAAAGGTCTAGTAAGACATCTCCCTGGGAACTGTTAGCGCTCGGAATTCTAAATTCCCAATTGATCCTTGCCTACAATTTCCAAAGTCATTATCGACGGGTTTGGCAACGTGGCATTGGCTACAAGATTCGTACCGTCAGGTTCAGGCGGGATAACGAGTTTGGAATCCTGGACTGAAAATCCCTCAAAGCGGTTGAGTGCTAAATGCGGAGATATTGTCAGAGATACGAGCAGAATGGCTTCTCAGGAATGCCGCAACGCTTACCGTTCGACCAAACGTCTTTGTCCAAGGTTACCTTTGCTTTGAGCTTGCCAATGTGGGAAATCGTCGTACCCTTCAGCGATACTGGTCCCTGTTTATCATTTACCGCGTGCTGCACGAATGTTTCCCACCCTGTCATATTAAGGATGGGAGTGTGTTGATTTTTGACACCCTGCACAATACTCTTATGAATCGTGGCTTCTGGCAGATAAAGTTGGGCGTAGGGTGCGAAGGGATGGAGCTCTCGGATAAACATGTTCAGCGTCATTGCATCGACTCGAATTGGAATGCCAAAGGGAAGAACCAGCTTCGAAAACATCGTCAAGTTTACCGAGTCGGGCCTTGGTTGCATAATCATTGCGGAAGTAATCGTTAGGGTAGAGTCATCCACGACTTGCTGCGCAATTGCCGGAATAGCATATACGAAGCTTGCCGTTGCGTCAGCATCTCTTCTGAGATAAAGGGCTATTTTTCATTGGAACAAGAAATGACAGGTCTCTGGCGTGATATTGGTAGAGCAACTGGGGAAAAATGTTAACGAATGGGAATATACAAACAGACTTACAAGAGAGGCAGGAAGATTGCCAAAAAGACGATACTCCCAATCAGATACCACCACCAGTTGCGCTTGAAATGGCGCTTTATCCTTTCTTTTCTCTTGGGTTTTTGCTCTTTGGTGTCGTCCATGGCCTCGACGCGTTCGACGACGTCGCTGCCCGAGGCTGCTGGATCACCCTGAGAAATAGCAGACTTCTCGCCCTTCGCTTTGTCACCGTCTGGGGAAGTCGCCAGCGGGCCTCGATTCAGGCCAGCGACATACTTGGCCAGGCGGTCCTTCAGGGACGACGGCTTCTCGTCCATGTTGCCGTCTACACTCATTGTGCGGCTCCCCTTGAGTCCAAGACACAGGCCTGATTCTTGAAGGGACAGCAATCGTGCTATGGAATCACGTCATGGACCAGGATTTCATAGGCCAGCGAGTACATTAATTGAAATGAGATGGCCCTTTTCTTTCAACAAAGCCATAACTGAGATTCACAGCTGCGCTAACCTGCTATTGTTCTCTCCACGGTGTCCAGCTCGACATCCACTCCGCACCCGCGTTGACGCGAGCTAGAGCAGCGCTTTGGCATCATCGATCGACAATTGGCCTTCGGAAGGCTTCGACAATTCACCGCGGATAACAGCGACTATAATTGAATTTCACATACCGCTATGGGCGGGAACGCCCGAGATCAACAGCGCTCGTCGATGTTTAGTCTCATGCCCCGCTCGCGCTGTTGTGTGATAGCGCACGACGGACGCAACGACGTGCAATTTAAATCCAGCAGAGTTTGCTAAGCGCACTCCCCGAGCTTCTCCACAGTGCACACGTCGGGATAGGGATCAGCGCTGGAGACGGCCTCGTTGTCCGCGGGGATGGACGATCGGCAACAACAACGTTTGGGGCCCCGGAGCAGCATTCCCCATGGGGACAACGCGGGTGACAAGACTCGAGTTCGGAGGTCTTGCGACAGTCACTAACTCGACGCTAACTCATGAGGTCAGTCTGTGCTTGGGCTGGATCTGGAACCCGTGTTGCTCCCATTGAAAGATTCTCCTACGCGGTGGGCTCAGGACTGCTGAACACGAAGCAGTGAGCAAACATGATATTTCAAGTGTGCACTTACCGAGGTACACTCCATTGATCTGACTTCAAATTGAAAGCACTGTCTGACATTTCCGCAGAGTGATAACCTGCTGTGAGTTCCTTTTACCCGAATCGTGCAATAATTCGGTATTGGTGTCTCTATTGAAACCGCAGACGTGGCCATAACGGCGACAACCTTAGACTCTCCCACTCCCCGTTTGCAGGAAATTGCAGAAGAGGCGGAGTTTAGAAGCTCGTTTTAATGGTGCGGAAGCTGAGTGTGAACTTCTCGACCCTCTGGATAAGCTCAGATAAATCCCCAAGATTTTATGGGAATGTATTTTCATTGCAGGCGGCGTCGCTGTTCCGCTGAAGGGAGCGGCTCAAGGAGTGGTTAACGGTGTCAATCAGCACATAATACTCGGGCAAAATCCATTTAAGGAATATGAATTTTGTAGAATCTCATGTCGAGTCGGACACATTTTACAGATGTTTAGTACATTCTAATAGGTGGCCATGTCAATGCTAACAGTTCTGTTTACATGACGCATATAGTACAGAACCTTGATCCACCAATTGTTGACAGGCCCAGACCAAGATTTTATCTCATCTACAGTAAAGTCAGTGCGATGGGCACTATTGCTTCTTGGGAGGAAAAAAAGCCGTCGATCTCCCCGTTTTCCAGCTGATGCCCGCCTCAAGAAGAGACCTGCACTCTAAACCAGGCCTTGACCAGGTTCCATCAGAATCTGTGCAGCTGGCTAACCCGGTACCGTCTCTGGTCCTTCTTCTTTGGGTGCTAGCAATCCTTTGTGAATGTGCCAAATCTGACAAGGTATGCTAGCAATTTGTTATACAAGTCATTACCTAGAAGTTTGGTCTTTGACGAGCTGCGTACCACATATACTCCGTATCCATCGAATGACTCCCTGCCTAACAGGATATTCCACAACATCTAGAGATCTACAAAGTGCCACCGACGTCACTGCAGCTGAGCCTCCGAGCTTAAACCCCTTCTATGCACAGGCTAATGCCAGATGCAACCATCCCTGCATGGTCCAACTACATTATGCATGGAAGGTAGACACTGCATTAGCCACTTCTCTCTGCGCCGGTCGCGCATGGTGCCAATGCGGGGTCGGATATATGTGCCGTCGCCATTCTATCCCATCTTGATTGGGCATTGGTTCTCGAATTACCTAGGTAAATCTTCGTGCCGTACATATACCTACATGTCTGTTCATGTGAGTTAAAGATAAAGCGGGAATTTTCCTCCTCCCCGTGGGGAAGGAATGCAGTGCGCCAACTAAAAGTCTGTTGTCCACTTGTAACTAGGTACAGTACATACAGATATCCGTGGACCGCCCGGGCGTCCCCTCGTTCCTCCCAAGAACGGGGGCCGAAGGAGTACTCCTGACGATTCTAATCTTAATCCACTAATGTATCATTCATTAGCAATGACATCTATCCGCGAATACGGGCTATACTTACCTTCTCTTCTCCTCCACCAGCCTGGACTGGACAGGACAGTAGGGCCTATCTAGAGGCCCAAATATCTGTCCCGTGTAGAAGAAAGAAACCTGGACCGCAAGGTACTCCGTACATGTACTCGGTATATCACAGCTGTAATATCCATTTCCGCTGATCATCGCGCCAGCACAGCCAGGGTACGGAGTAAGCTTTTTTCCAAGTTCCACTGCCACGATTGTTTTTTTTTTTTTTTTTTTTTTTTTTTTTTTATCATGCCCGGGGCCGCGTCTGGGGTTGTCCTGTCCCCCGTCCGCGTCCCTGTCCCCAGTTTTCTCTTCTCCCCTGTTGTCACAACGCTGCAGGTGGAGTCTGTTTCCGCTAATTAATGCTCCTGCATTTCGTTTTTATCACATTCTATGTATGTACATACGTTCTACCTACATATCTACCTACCTACCTACCGGATACCTAGAAGTAGCTAGAGGATGGTATTCAGTCTCCATCCATCCGGATTTGATTCGATATCGACGACACGACATCCACTTTTCACTTTTTTTCGCTTTTACTTTTACTTTCAAGGGACCCCCTCCCTGCCCAAGAACTGTGTGAGATTAGATAGAACTGGATGGAAAAAATTGGTGGTGTGACATCACTGTCAGATTAGGTAGATACTATAGATAGATAGATAAGACAACATGATGCTGTCTCGTCCTTTTCCTCGTGCATACTTCGTACAGTGTAGGTCTGAGCAATACAGGGTGAGTGGACTAAGGAAATAAGAGTGCATCGGTATCTTACTATATCAGAGGGTCAACGGATACGCACAGTAAGCAATGTGAAGACTGATAAGAGGATCATATTGCCATTTGAATTCCCTTTCTACCTAAGGTACTTGAGTTGGTGATAAGTAAAAAGCTCATCCGAAATGGAAATGGAATCATCACGCTCGACTTTTAGCCTCCGACCAACCCATTAGTGCAATTGTCATCATCGCCCGTAGAGAGACTGATTTATGAACAGGATGCATCCCAACTGCAAGAACATGCCATAAAATCATGAACATGCATGGCGGCAGATTGCCAGCCTAAACCCCCGAAAAGAAAATCATAAAACTCGTCTACATCGTACATAAGCAAGAAAGTTATGAGAAGAGAGGGTCGAGATCACCAATGGCATATGCCACCTTCACTGTCATCCATCGCCCACGCTCCAGCAAGGCCCACAACCTCGATGTGGCCATCCGCATGCTCGTCGACCTTTGATAGCGTCGCGAAGCTCGAGTCCGCTGGCCCATTGCTGAGCAGCCGTCTCGCCCACGCGTCAATGGCCGGCTCGCCCGTCTCATCGCGCGCCTGTTTCAGGAACGGGATCAATGCCGTTCCTCCAGTCCCCCGCAGCTTCTTTCCGTCCTGTTTTCCAGTGCCATCTCCGTACTTCACCGTGGCCAGGTTCATTGCAGGTGCAGGCCGCGGGCTGATCGACCGAGATTGATCCCTCGACTCGCGCGACTTGATGATGATGTATCGCGACACCATCTGGATATGCTTGTCGCGCAGGGTGCGCAGCATCGCCAAGCAGGCGTCGTACGCGATGCACAGCGCCTTGTCGGAACGGCGGTTCTCCACAAACTCGCGGATATTGGCAACGCTGCTGACGTGTTCCAGGAACCGACGGTGCGGCCCTGGCATGTATGTCCGCATCTCATGGATGAAGTTGTGGCGTAGCTTGGGAGCGACGCCTTCCTCATCACTCGAGGAGGCGCCGTCGTTGCGGGTCACACCCGTAGGACGGTGTTCAACGCCCAACACGATGTCGAAGAACTGAATGATTGAGCTCTGCGCGTTGCTTCCGCCTCCATATTGCCGGTAGTCTTCTTTGCCGCTTCCGTCATCGTACATGAGGCCCTTTGGAAGCCCTGCGTCTCCCATGTTCCTACTGCCTGCCAGAAAAGGACGGATTCGGTGATAAAAGATGTGAGGATCACAGTTCTCATACATCCTCTCCAGGAGAGTGCCTATCTCATCCAACCTCTCCGCAAAGGCCTGCAGACATTCAGTAACCACCCTGCTGTTACCGACACGAGCGGCAGCGATCGCCTGCAACATCAACGGGATGGTAGGGGCACTGCGAGCCTCGATCGCTACTGAGACCAAGTAGAACCATTGTTCATCTAGACACCCCGTAAACGTGTTAATACAGGCGAGGTTCTCGAGGTTGTCAGCTGGCTCGTCTGGGAATATCGGCTTGTAGTTCCAGAGACAGAGAGCAGCATAGGTAGCAACTGGGGGCAGCTCTAGATACTCGCAGACTTCCAAGAGCGGGATGGTGATCTGGGGAGGAACCCTCTAGAGGATGGTCAGCGCCGGAGAAGACTTGCATCTATAAAAATAGAAGCCTACCTCTGCGGGCTTGTCACCACCCCACACATAGCCATGCAGCATGAAAACAAGCACGACATAAGCTCTTCTCCATTCCGCGTCCGTACGCAGATAAGAGGTGGAGAGGACAGGCAGATTGTCGATAGTCTGGCGCAGCCTCTTGCTGAGCAGGAGCGCCTGAAGGTTCGAGACTATGGCCTCCCACTTGGCATAGTAAGGATCTGGGATGACGTCCAGTGGCGGTTCGGGCGGAAGAAAGCCATGGTGAGGCGAGATGCCGTAGTCCTCCAGAACAGGAATTGGACGAAGCATTTCTAAGAAAAGAGCGAAGATAAGAATAGAAGAAAGAAAAGAATGATTGATAGAGCGTCCAACGAGGATGGAGTTGGATCTCCGCTCACGTGCGGCCCTGGAGACGGGGTTCCTGAAAGTTTGGGATGCTCCGTGCTTCGGAGGAGGCAAAATCTGAGATGCCCAGTTGGGTTTCACCACCCTTTGCCGAGTCTAGGCTCGGGAGACTGCAAGCGCAATAGAGATGATGTAGGGCTGGAGAGAAATGAGCAATTTGCGGTTGTAAGGGTGAGGAGGAGCAGGAAGATGAATATACATTCACCGAAAAAAGAAAATTGCGGAGAGGGAGTGAATTCAGTACTATCAGGGCCGGTCTGTCTCCTGAGGTATCTGAGTTAATTTATGCGGAATCGCATGAGAACGCGGATCCGCAAGGATGTACACCAGCGGGAGCAAGTCCGAACGTCACCCGAGCCTCTGCCCCTCGCCAAAGCTACAAGTGAGCCTTATTAGATGGGTGAAGGAGGGGGGCGTAGACGATGACGGATGTCGATGGTGGGACGCAAGAAGGGAAGCGCAGCGGAAGCACCGGAGAAGAGGTAGGAGGGCAAGTCCTACGGGTGAATAAAAAAGGAATTAAAAAAGGTTCACGCGACCGAAAACCTTTCACTGGCACAGGATGGCGTAGAAAGCCCAGGGGAGAAGAGAGCGAGGACGTAGGACCGTCCCGGCAAGCCTCTTGGAAGCTAAAAGTGTCGGCCACGGATGTCAAGGGCAGAGAAAAAAAGACCTGAGAAATTGGTTGGAGATCGGGGCCCAGATCGCAGGCCATCCTCGAGGGAACAATAATAATATTCAATAATAGACAGATCCCTCAGGTGACTAATCAGATAAGAACGCAAAATCGTGTCTGGGAGACCCCCGGGGGCAGGAGGGCCGCGGTCTCCAACACCCATGGATCCATCGTGAGCCAGCATGAGACAATTTCCCTCCCGTTGCGCATCATCATCATCATCATCATCATTATCATCACGTTCAGATGGACGCTCGAGTGGGATACGGGGTCTCTGAGGAAAAGAACAACGGCCCGTTTCACTGGCAACTAGGCAAAAGACGAGGAAGACGGGGAGAGGGATGATGCTCGGAGGCAATAATTGACGTTCGACGCGCTGCGGTCCACGGGGGTCCTTGCTGCGGAGAACCGTAACGCTGACAACGGTTGGGTGGAAGCGAGAGGGGAGCCTGGCCGGTATGTGCTAGCGCGGGTGCTAGAGAATGAACCGGAGGGCGTGGCGAGCGCTGCCGGAGCGCCGGGCGTCACACGGCTGCCGACGACCCGCCGCGCGGCGGCCGCGGCCACGTTCGCCTACACCCACGCCACCCCGTTTGGGCCTGCGGTGAGCCGGCGCTTCCCCGCGGCCGCCATTCTGCCTCAGGCCGCCGTCCGGTCAGGCCACGCGTGTCGGACGACCTCCGTATCTCCGGGCCCAGCACACGCCTTAAAGCAGAGTTACGAGACGAGCATCTCAGACTCTCAGTAGACGAGACGTAGCGCTCCGGACGCAGTTAGTTACTCGGGATATCCGCGCGCTTCTTACATTTTCCTACGCTTCCTACAGGCTACGCAAAGAGTTCCACACCAGCGTCAAACGGAACAGATGCTTTTTGGTACAGATGACATGGGTGCTACCTACGTATACATACACAGTTCGCCTGCCAGTAGCTGCGCTCGTACTCATCATTCCAACGCCCATCCATGACCGGTAGGAACCCTCAGAAAACCACAGCTATCCGACTCAAGAAAGCAAGAAGAACAACGCGAACATCTGCGCGTGGCTAAAAAGAAACTACAAACCCGCCGGAGATCCCCTCCCTTCCAAATGATTTTCGCTTGCGTGTATCATCATGAAACCGTTCCGGATTAATGCTGACTCCACTCGATCGTCTTCAGGTCGATGCCTTCCTGCACCATCTCCCACAGCGGGCTCAGCTCCCGCAGGAAGTGCACCCGGTCCTTCACCGCGTTCAGCACATAGTCGATCTCCGCCTCGGTCGTGAATCGCCCGATGCCGAAGCGGATGCTGCTGTGCGCGTTCTCATCGTTGGTGCCCAGCGCGCGCAGCACGTAGCTAGGCTCCAGCGACGCGGACGTGCAGGCGCTGCCTGACGACAGCGCAACGTCCTTCAGGGCCATCAGCAGGGACTCGCCCTCGATGTACGCGAAGGAGACGTTGACGCAGCCCGGGTAGTGGCGCTCGGGATCGCCGTTCAGGTAGGTGTGCTCGATGGACAGAAGCCCGTCCAGCAGCCGCTTGGAGAGGCGGCTGATGTGCTTCGCATCGTACTGCAGACCGGGTCAGCTACCCTCATATCTTCACAGTGTCTAGTGACGTCATGGAGTAAAAAAGAAAAAAAAAGGCAAGAAAAATATGGAGCCTGTCAGTACCCCTGCTACTGCAATCATTAGGAAGCATGGCCACGCCGAAAGGCGTGCACGCTACCACCAGCTTCTCTCAGAAAGCCATGCATATATATATATATAAAGCAATCTAATCATCCAGGCTCCGCGAGGCAAAGGACTAAACTATGGGAAAAGGAAAAGAAGAAACGCGATCAGGAAAAGACTTACCTCCATGTCCTGCTTGGCAATCCGACAAGCCTCGCCAAAACCGACGACAAGGTGAGGGGCGAGAGTTCCACTGCGCAAACCTCTCTCCTGACCACCTCCCGTGATGATCGGGTCGAGACGGACTCTGGGCCTGCGCCGGACGTAGCACGCCCCAATGCCCTTCGGTCCATAGATCTTGTGGCCGGAGATGGACATCAGGTCAATGTTCCACTCGTTGACGTCAATCGGTATCTTTCCAACCGCCTGGGCGCCGTCCGTGTGGAAGAAGACCTTCTTGGAGCGACAGATCTGACCGATCTCCTTGATAGGCTGAATCACGCCAATCTCGTTGTTGACGGTCATGACACTGACCAGGGCGGTGTCGGGACGGATTGCCGCCTCCAGGTCCTCCAGCCTGATCAACCCATTGCTCTGCACGGGAAGGTAGGTCACCTCGAAACCCTCGTCCTGAAGATGCCGGCAGCTGTCAAGCACACACTTGTGCTCGGTCTGGGTAGTGACGATGTGCTTCTTCTTCTTCCCGGAGCGCCCGAAGAATCGCGCAACACCCTTGATGCTCATGTTGTTGCTCTCCGTGGCTCCACTGGTGAAGATGATCTCCTTGGGGTCGGCCCCAATGAGGTTTGCGACATGCTCTCGCGCCTGCTCGACGGCCTTCTCTGTCTCCCAACCGTAGGCATGGGTCCTCGAGTGAGGGTTGCCAAAGACGCCCGTAAGGAACGGGAGCATCGCGTCGAGCACGCGAGGATCCGTGGGCGTCGTCGCCTGCATGTCAAGATAGATGGGACGGTTTCCCTGGTCCATGATGGTGGCCTGCTTTAGGATGCCCGCTTGCGGGCTCATCGAGGCGTCTGCCCCGACTGCTGAGGCCGGGAGCTGGGCATTCTGCGGCTGGATGCCCGTCTGCTCCGTAAAAGCCTTCTGCTCGGCCTTGATTGCGGTGTCTACGCTGACCTGGGCGTTGCCCGTCTTCGTTTCAGAGACATAGGAACGCCTGGAGGCAGCTGGGCTTCCCGTCCCAGCCCGCATCCGCAGGGGGGAAGCCCTCAGCAGGCCGTTTGACGACGGCAGTCGTCGAGCGTACGCTCGAGACGCCTGTCTCAAGGCAGAAGGTGCCAGGCTAGACATGCTGCAGGAGATTCTCCACGTGTACCATGGGAGTAGTGCGTTCAGTGGATGGGGGCGCTGAGACGCAGCCGGTGAGCAGAGGGAGTTGAAAGTCTGCTGGGGGGCGGAAAAAGTTGGGATCTGATTATATCACTCGCGCTTGGCGTGACACACGGGCCTCCTTCCTCGGCTTTATCTGATCGGTCGGCGATACTTGCCCCATTCGGGAGCGGAATCGGCGTTTCTTTGTCCCGGATCGCTAATACCTTGTTCCAGAACAGGCCGGTGAACATCTGCTATAGCCATGCCACTACAGACAGTACTCCTATACAGAGTACTTAGGATATGTAGAACTCCGTAGTCCTGGAAGAGCTGTCCATTGCGGGGCAAACTGTTCAGGGTAAATCCGACATGAGACCTTAGCTCACTACAGACACCACACAGTCCGACACGTCAGGTATCAAGTGCGGAGTTCAGTGGTATCTTGTAACAAAGTTAAGATGTCAGAAGGGCTGAGAGGAGGGTATCTTGGCATGGAAACATGTATGCTACCCGCCTAAACCCATGTCGGGGATGCTAGCCCTGAGAACGAATCATAAGTGCTGGTCTCTGAATGAGTATTGCCCGAAGTGCCATACCTGCCACCAGGAGCCAGCGGCAGAACTGATATCAATGACATTGTGAAACGAATCTCATACAGTAGTACTACAGTACATACCAAGATCGTTAGGCAGTACCTTAGATAAGACACAGGGATCCTCCCAGTAGCATACGGGATCCCCAGGAACCTTATCCCCACCATCAGCTGCGTGGCTGATCATGGAGGACTCGATGGAATAACGTGGCTGTCTGTGGCTGGAGTAGCTCTCCATGTGAGAGGGATATATATCATCGTATTGAACAGCAGGGGCCGACATGTCTTGAGCAAACGATGAATGCCAAATGACGGTGCTAGATTATACAGTCCTGTACAATCTCCAGGGTCTGCGTCACAGGCTGCATGAGATAGAAGTGCTTTTCGATCCGTAAGAACCAGCCAGAATGGATATACTGGTGCCTGGATGCTCCATCCCTCCATGCTCCGGCGGCACTTCGGCTCGTCCGCTCCGGGGCCTGCGCCACCGACCTGGCCACGGTGCGGCTGAGCCTGCACGTGACGGCCGCCGGCATCTGCAGCCAAGGGCCGTCATCTCGTTGTCTGCAGAGATCATCCGCATCCTGTTCACCAGATTCATTTTTCGATCCCAGATCCCTGCTCGGATCCGGCCGAGTCACCGCTGCAGCGGGCGCAGGGCGACGTCTCCTAGCGCGCGAGACGGTTGCAGGCCTCGAGAGCCTAACCACGCACCAGCCTCAGCCGCCCCGTGGATCGCCGGTGGCCGAGCCCTACGGGCGTCCCTTTATGTCATACGCAGCCACAGCTGCCCGAGGGAAAACGAATCGTCACTCGAGCTCTCCGCCTCTGGGTAGCGCAGACGGCCAACGGACGGGCGCCGGCTGGAGGATCTGGGCTGCGGCGCAGACGCGTACAAGAGGCCCTTTACACCCCACTACTGCCGTGGCTTTCGGCGTCAAACGCCAGCTTGCTGCCAGACTTCACCCTCCTCGGCCTCCCCAAAACGCTCCTCACGACCCTTTTCCCCCGGTGTTTCCAGCGCTTCCGCCAGTATCTCACCGCCTGAGGGGAATCCCGAGATGAGTCTCAAGGGGATCCAGAAAAGCATTGCTCGGGCGCCCCAGACCTTCAAGGCCAAGTTTAACATCGGAGACAACACCAAAGACCCGGTCTACATCGATGCGGAGCGGCGGTTCCAGCAGTTGGAGAAGGAGACCAAGAAGCTGCACGATGAGTCCAAGAAGTACTTTGAGGCCATCAACGGTACGACGCCCCGACACCGTCGTCGTCGTCAAAGGCAAGCTCCGGGTTGCTGACCGCAGGGTACAGGCATGCTCAACCACCAGATCGAGTTCTCCAAGGCGATGACGGAACTGTACAAGCCCATATCCGGCCGCGCCTCCGACCCCAGCACGTATACGATAGAGGGTAACCCGGAAGGAATCAAGGCGTGCGAAGAATACGAGGCGATTGTCCGCGAGCTCCTGGAGACCCTCCAGCCGGAGCTGGAGATGATCGAGACTCGCGTCATCAGCCCTGCGGATCAGCTGCTCGAGATCATCAAGGTCATCCGGAAAGTCGCCGTCAAACGAGAGCACAAGAAACTGGACTACGACCGGCACCGTGCGACGCTGAAGAAGCTGCAAGAGAAGAAGGACAAGTCGTTGAAGGACGAGAAGGCCCTCTACAAGGCGGAGAATGACCTGGAGCAGGCCACACAGGAATACAACTACTACAACGACCTGCTCAAGGAGGAACTGCCCAAGCTTTTTGCCCTCGAAGCAGAGTTCATCAAGCCGTTGTTCCAGTCCTTCTACTACATGCAACTGAATGTCTTCTACACGCTGCACGAGAAGATGCAGGGGATGAACATCCCTTACTTCGATCTCACGCTGGATGTCGAGGAAGGGTTCCACAAGAAGCGCGGGGACGTCAAGGAGCGGGCGGAGGAGCTGTCGATCGTCCACTTCAAGTCTACCGGGGGGCGTCGTCCAGGCACCAAGTTTGTTCCACCCGGCAAGGATAATAAGCTAGGCGTTGACAGCAAGAGTAGCTACGCACCACACCACCCGACGTCTGATCCGGCCGAAAACAACCCTCCGCCTCCCTATTCCGAGACTCCGGCGCCCGGGACCACAGTGATCGGACGGGCGAACAGCACCGCCGGCAGCGCCCTCAGCGCCGCGGCAAAGGCAAAGGCTCCTCCGCCGCCGCCCCCGAAGCCGAAGGCCGCGCGCCTGACCCAGCAGGTGGAGACGGTCACGGCCCTCTACGACTACGAGGCGCAGCAGGCGGGTGACTTGAGCTTCTCCGCCGGAGACATCATCGAGATCGTACAACGGACGGACAACCAGAACGAGTGGTGGACTGGCAGGATCAACGGAGTGGAGGGACAGTTCCCAGGTAATTACCCAACACCTATCGACGTGCAAACCCAGAGAGCTAACTTCGGCATAGCAAACTACGTCCGTCTGAACTAGCAAGCAGAGGACCTACATCCCCTCGCCCTCATCTTCCATCCCTCCCCTTACCTCCCTCTCCCCCTGTCAGTTCATTGGACAATGCACCCTTTGCCCGTGTCTGTGTCCGCTTTTGTGTTTTCGAGGAGTTTCGGAGCCGAGCGCGAATCCAATCCAAACCGTACCTTCATCCTCCTACCTCTACCTATTCCTTGAATCAGCGATCGCATGTGTCATGTTGAAGTGTTGAGTGTTGTCTCCTTGGCTTTGTTTTATTTACCTTGACTTGACGTTGATCCTATAGAACTGCCGTTAGCATCCATCCATCCATCCATCTATTCCTCCTGTTCTCCTGTAAATATTCCTCTGTCCTATTCTGCAGTGCAATCCAGGCGAGAACGGAGTCTGTTGGAGTTTATGTTATATATGCCATGCAACATTAGGTAATCTCATCACAATCGTCATCATTGTCATCATTGTCCTGCTTGTCTTAGGACAGGTAGATAAATAAATCAATAACTTAATTTGGATATGACATGGTTCACTTGGAGCATATCCATATCAAACTGTGGAATACAAAAAGGCGAATATTCTCTCCATATAAAAAAATGTCCGATCATCCGAGTCATATGTAGCAAAGCGCCTCAAGAGGAGCAAATTATTAATCCATCCTGAGGAAAGTATCTAGCTCATAAGGAAGCAAAGAAGATCATGCTCTCAAAAAGCCCCTTCAAACTCCACTACCCCCATCCCAATCCCATCCTCTCACTCTTCACTGCATCCATACATTCGTTCATTATTTTCACCAAGATCAAATCAAATCCAACCAACGCAAAGCCCTCAAGCCCAGTCAGTCCTCCCCTCACTCCCACTCTCCCCTGCCTGCTTGCTACCTCCTACAGGTACATGTACATGTACAGTACAGTACCTGGGTCAGGTAGGCGGGCTACTTACAACAACACAACACCCTCACAGCCGGATACCTCGCCACGAACCCCTGCCACACCGCCGTCGACCTGACAAAGTCCTTGTACCGCTGCGCCCGCTTCGCGTCGGCACAGAACACCAGCAGCGCAGGGACCGCGGACGCCTTGTCCGTCCCGACCATGCGGAACGCGACCTGCACGGTATCATCCTTATCCTTGCCGGCGCGGCGCTTGCCGTTACCCTTACCGTTACCGTTGCCATCACCGCCCCGATCACGACAATCACGGCCATGGCCATAGCCGTGGTCCAGCTTCTGCCTTAGCGTCTCAGGAAGATTCTCCGGCCGAAACAGCGCCTCGACCTCCCCGCGGACCTGCTCCCACGCGGCGGCCGCGGGCCCCACGGCGTCGAAGGACTCGCCGCGCAGGACGCGCGTGCCCGTCAGTCGGGCCCAGGTCTCGAGGGGGCCCTTGGTCTTGCCGCAGGAGATCTGGGCGTTGGGCCATTTCTTGCTTTTTCTTTTGGGTTCTGGTTTGGTTTTGGTTTTGAGGCGGAAGGGGTTGGGGGGTTTGAAGATGAACATGCCGGGCTGATAGGTAGTCTGGGTTGATTGGTCACGGCACAGGTTAGGTAGGTCAGGTCAGTTATCTGGTTGGTGGTGTATATGCGGAGGAAGTAAGCGATAGACAGATAGATATCTTGCTAAGGTAGGTAGGTAGGTAAGTACCGTAGATCTAAATCTGGATTCTCGAAGTCAAGTTAGCAGGATAGTTAGGTTAGGTAGGCAATCAGTTCCAAGATATCAGGTAGTAAACGTTCAGTTGTCAGATTATCAGGTAGTCAGAAAGTAACGGGCCATTCCAACCACCTAACTTTGTAGACATCAAATAGCCCTTGTTCGTTCGAAAAGCGGCGTGACAATGATGAGAGGGAGATAGAGCACATACTTCCCATGGACCCGTCCCAGGACATGAGGCATAGTAAATAAACCAATATAAAGAAATGGAGACTGGTGACCCACCTTCTATTCCACTTTCAAGTAACTCCCCGAAAAACAAAACGTCTTCCCTGTTATGTTATGTCTCCAAGTCCCCGTCATAAAGGCATTGATTGTTTCATTAACCGCAAATCATTGAACAAAGAAATAGAAGAAGACGTGTAAGAAAGAGATGGGGCACCATCCACGCAAGACGAAAAGGCGGTGGAAGAAAGCTTGTGCATAATGAGGACACGCCTAGATATGTAAGGGATAGTCCGTAAGTGCCTGGACTGAGACACGGAAACCCAGGCATCAAATGGCGCCGTCACTACGTGGTCTTTCACCGCGTATGGGAATTTGCGATACTTCTGATCTACAAAGCCAAGAGAGATACGAAGGAATGTATATGGTCTACGGAAATCCAATGTCCTAGATCTTACAGGCAATCTTCGTAAAGAGTACTGTACAAGGCTCTAGCATTTAAGTGCACTACAATATTTTCCTCTCAATGGCATTTGTTATATTCAAGTTTTCGAGTCTCTAAACTGCTCCTGAAAAGCAAACGGTCAATTTGAAAGGTTCTATGTCTATTTGTTAAATGAATCAACTCTAGTGTCTATAAGATGACTAAAACCACAGTCGATGCCCCACTTCCATTATGAATTAAAAACTAGGCGAGATCTATTGTCATGAAAACCCATGCGGTTGTACCAAGAGAAACAGAAAGATGGGAGACAAGTAATCGCAAGGTAAAGCCGGGCTATAATGCTGGTTATCAACCGGATTTTTATGTTTGTGGTCATTAATATAGAGTACAGATGATGTTGTCTGGATGCTGTGCCTCTATGCAACGTATATCGGAGGCTCGTCGCGAAGTTGGAGCCCGGTGTCAACTCGATCTGCTAATGCCTGTAGCGCTGACCTTTCATCCATCGCCCTAGGGAGATGTTGGAAAACGTCATGAGGTCGAACTGAAGGCTTGCTTTTGTACCGAACCTGCACAGGAACCTGCAATTCGAATGTCGCCCGGCAGAGCCATTCTATGTCCACAGACATGCAGAGAGTATATCTCCGCGATACCAGAGACGATGCGAAGGTAGGCTCTGGATAGTTATCTCCTGTGTATTCGACAACCAAGGTAGCTTCCGACTCCCATTCCTTATTTGGCGCTGAGGGAGAATCCCTGTCTGTTAGGCGTCAGCGAATACTTATTCCACTTTGTTGGCGAAATAGACATACCAGAGGCTCCCCCTTTGGACGTTGCCTGTTTCCATGGCGAGAATCTCAGCTTCCGCTTGTGCCGCATGTGGTAACTAGAATGTCTGGTGATAAACGGCGATTTCTTTGCTTCCTCGCAGGTGGGCAGGCGTTGCCGTGGCACGACAGATACGAACGTTGTCGCTTGCAACTTCGAGTTGACAGTGGCGTAGGCCGGTTTCTGGGGCTCGAAGCCGTTGACAGAGCCATGTATTGGACGGTATCTCAGCCTGATATTGACAGCTGTAGAGGCGTCATCCTTCATGCTGTGGAATTCGAAAGGAGCCGGTTCGCTTGTTTCTATGCACAGCTCTCCCAGACGACGGAAGATCAAGAAGGTCCGGAGCATCTTTGAGGCAGAGAGTACATACTCTCCAGGGAAGTCACTGGTGCATACAGGCGGTTCCTGCTGCAGGGTTGGATACAATGATATCGCCCGGGTGGTCTCCGCGACTACATTTCCCGCCTTGACGACCTGCGCGCGGAGTCTGTAACTGACATTGGACTTCCCGCGGCACCCATGTTGGTGCGGATTGAAGCGGCAGTCGTCAAAGGAGACGCGCAGAGAAGAGGGCAGATACTGAATGAGATCCCTCCCTGGCTTCAGGCCATTGGGGGTGACGATCTGGCGGGGTATATCAAAGTGGAACGGAAACGATATGACAGCATTATTTGCTCCATCTGAATTTTGAAATGCTCGATTGTCTGTCAAATAGAGGAGCTAATGATATGATTTGGATTTGTCAGAAAAAACAAGTGTCTACAGATTATAGGTAGCTAGACATACCTTCTGCCCCATATGCATCCGATAAAGCTCTGTTGACGGCCAATCCATGTTGATGAGGCTGATAGTATTGAGCAAGTCACCTAAACGAGAGCACGTCAGCTACTCCACCCACCCACTAGGGATCAACATAGCTCGATGAACCTTCCAGCGTGATCTTCACCGAATCCAGTTCCCCAGCAGCGCCATTGTCAAGGTCAGAGACCACCACGGTCCCATCGACGCCGTCGTCGCCAAGAAAGAGCGGGAGGCCATCACCGTTCAATCGAGAATGCTGCGAAGGTCCATCGCTGAAAATGATTTCAACCTTGACGGTCATGCTGGGGCTCTTCTGGTCTTTTCGAGCTCAATGTCCTGAGAAAAATTTCACCTCTAAGAGCCGAGATTCGAGAAAGAAAATCAACACTGAGAAAAAAAACGACGAGCAGAATCCAAAGCAAATCCAGGCAACAACGCGGGCCCGGGGGTATCACAAAGAAACAAAAAAACATGAAGGCAAACAAAAGAAAGTGAATCCAAGGGACCCACGACCCGCCACAACACATAAAGAGGGAAGCAGCAAAGCAGCCCGTTTCAAGCTGAGACTTCAGCAGCATGGCTCCTGTGCGGCTCAAATGACCTCACCGTGGACAGTGTCTCGCAAGGTCCACTACGATAGCACCAAGGCGTTCGATTTCACGTCAGGCGTCCATCCACTCATCATCAACCTCATCAGGCGGACATGGGCGAGACGACTAGCCCAGCAGGGCGAGAAAACGCCCACCACATGGCGAAATCCACCGGATCCGGAGCCGGCAGATCTGCAGACGATCAAACGTCCCGGGCGCTTCAGGCCACCAGGGTCCAGCGGCCGCCCGACAAGAGTCAAAGAAGATAACGGGGTCACTTGAGGCTGTCCGTTTCCTGTCACGTCGGAGCCGGTTCGGCAGCGCGCGGCAAACGGCCGGCAGACTCTATCGACCGGCGCGACCCGATCCGATATAGGGCTGTCCTTCGGATACCTACCATACACCGACATGACGTCCATGATGTGTAAGGACGCTATTTTTCCCCCCTATCCCCGAGACAGCGTACGGATATTCTTGCCTCTATCGTGCGGAAAGGATAACTCCAACGCAACTTAGATACCTTTTGAATGCGTCGCTGGTGTCGGGTTCGACATTCTATAGATACAGCGGGTAGATATGGGTGGCCAGAGATAAGTAGACAAGATTTAAGAAGTGGACCTAGAGGAGATCGGGATGTGAACCGGTCCTTATCTGGATTTCCTGTCTGTCTCATATATGCCATTCATTATTCTCGACCTTGAGAGTTCCTATGCAATTCGGCAGTGCCAGCGTAGTAGAATCTCACATCACAGATTCATTCCTGGGTATCTATGTATGACATGCTGACGCATCCATCTATCCCAATGCAATAATCCTCGTCCTGAGAAACCTCATCTCTCATACGACCTATGCACATAAAAATGCTTCCCACGGAATAATCTTCTTGCTGACAGGGAACTATCAGCTTCCTTCCAGACCCATCCCTTTCCCGATCTTTCGTATGAGAGCGCGTTTAAGGAAAGCCTCTCGCGCCAATCCTCTCGTATGCCGGGACCACGTCTCGACACCAATTACCCCCTTGACAAGCGCCGCCTGTAGAGCGTAAATCGCTCGCTGGATGCCACGCTCGTCGGCAACCAGGTCGTAAAGCTGCTTGCCCACGACGGTGGGAGCAACAAGCACCTCGTCAATGGGAGGAAGTCCACTGGCCCTGCCGTCGGCTGCCGCCTCACCCGCTGGCGGAGGAGTAGAGATACGGGCCTGCGCGTCCGCGATGACAGCGTCTGCGCGGTGGAGAGATTGTTGCAGGATCGCAGTGTTGGATTGAAGCGTTGCGTTGAGGTTGTTCAGGGCTGCGATTTCATTCTGCAGGTTCGTTATCGCTGCATGCAGAGCTGAAGCCTGGTACAGCAGAGGCTGCACAGCAGATTTCGATTTTGCGACATTGTTCTGGAGAGTTTCGGTTAATGCTTTTGAGACTGCCCGGAGAAGCGCATCTTTCTCCGGGTTTGGTGGGATTGGAGGAGCGGGACCCGAGGGTGTTACAGCGGGAAGCTCAAGCTCAAACGGAGAGGTAAGGAGATCAGGGGTTTCGGTTTTGGGCGCCGGTGCCGGTGCCGGCTGTGTAAATGGAACAGGTTGCTGCGGGGGCAGGTATTGCTGCTGCTGCTGCTGCTGCTGCTGCTGCTCTGCAGGTGGTTGCTGAAGGAACGGTTGAGGTTGGTACGAAGGGTGGGGTTGCTGACGGCCTTGGAGGTATTGCCCCAGAGGGTATTGCGAGGGTTGCTGCTGTTGATTCCCATAGGCAACACTCTGCAGGTTGGAGATTGTCGGTTCCGTGGTTTGCAACATGGGGATACCGGGACCCGTTGTCTCTTCTGGTGAGTAGAACGGTCTTTGCTGGTATGGTGGTTTCGGCGGTAGCGCTGGCGGTTGAGGCTGCTGCGCTGGCTGACTCGTTGTCGCATTTCTTAAACTGCTTGACCTCTGAGGCATGTACTGTAAAACTCTCTGACCAAGAGAGCCATTCAGCTCATTCTGATATTGGAGCGATTCTCGCCTGGGATCCGGTGACTTTGGGGGTAGCGGAGGCGGAGGTGGAGGCGACTGATATCTTCCTTGAGCAGGCGGTTGTTGCTGCTCCGATTCTTGTACTTTTCCAGGCTTAGGAGGTGGTTGAGGCGGCATCTGAGGAGCTGGCTGTGGTGGGGGAGGGGGAGGAGTTTGGTTCGATCGGGAGCTGAGTTCGGGCGGGAGAGGTAGAGGAGGCGGGTTCTGGGTCTGTTGAGGTTGCGGGGGCGCACGCATCTGTTGCTGCTTGTATTTAACAGGTGGTTCCTTTGCAAAGATCTCTCGAAGGATAGAGAGAAGGTCGACAATTGACGATCTCTGTAACGGCATCGGCGCCGGCGCGATGTCTGCGTTAGCCATCGCTCGTCGGAATTACAATAGAACATTCCAAAGACAGCACAATTTTTGACGGAGCACATTCAGCAGGACGAGGAGCACTCACCTCCCACGCCTCAGCCCAATGCGCTAGATAGTGATGATATACCCTCCCCTCCAACGTCACATGCTGTCCCACCCGGACCACCATATCCTGCGTCGGAGTGACATAGACAATCGGGGGTTCGCGAGGATATGTATTCGGAATCCATATGTCTATCGGAAACTTATACACGGCGCCGCGAAACGTGACGGGCAGGGTGCCCATGATATGTAGCAGAAGGGCGGAGACGCCGTTCTCGTATGCTGCAGCGCGGTCAGGATCCGATCAGCGAAAGGCGCCGGAGGGGTAGTCGGGGGAAGAAGGAGCTGGATGGAGTCCATGGAATCACATAGGGAGGAACTGACTGTAAACATCTGTCCGGGGGGAAAGTGAAGGGTATTGCGCGAGCGCGCTGGCAACATCATGGTAGGTCCGATTAGGGTCGTGATATGTCTGCCTCGGGTCGTAGTGATCCTGGGGCGAGGATGCCGTCAGCGCGAGATGATCGTGATAAACAGTAGAAAACGACGCCAGTGGCCTTACCTTTGTCAAGACACTGTAGAGCCAGCTCAGCGTCCTCTGCGGCACGGCGGCCATGTTGGCGATGCCGTCGCAAGTCCTCGAGGCATGGCGGTTGGGTCGGAGCGCGCATGGCTGTCGAAGTGATGTCGAAACTCCGCATGCCTAGACCCCGCAGCTTTCTTGGCCGAGAGCATCTACCCACGCGAGCGTTGCAAATGACCAACATACGCTTTACCTCAGGATCCGCTATGATACTACATGAATCGCTTCATTCTTGTAAAATTATTTTTGTGCTGGCTTCAAATTAATTGACAAAATAAGCTAAGTTCGCAGGTGACGGATACTAAAAGAGCAAGTCGGAATTCACCGTTCTAGCGTGTCAACTGACGCAGAGTACCTCGATTCTCCAGACAAATGGAGAGCCAATTGTATAAGTCTGTAAAGGAGACATTGATTTTGACAATTTGTCCATAGGTTCGAGTGAATGTCAACAAGGCAATTGATGCGATCCGCTGTCAACTCCGTTTGAACAACTGGACGGGTGTTCTCAACATATCCAGGTCACCTCTCACGCACCCAGAACTTCTCTGCACTTGGAGTTCGTCACTGAGAAGTTATGCTGCACCCTGATTCCTTTTCCAGCCTTCACATCAGGGTAGCGACGGTCAGGCACTGCGGCAGTCGAGTTCGGACCAGACGCACCGTTGATCTGGGTGACGGTCGGAGATGGATGCTTGAACACTGACCACCGTCTGCTCGTGTCGGTGCCGGAGGAAGAAAAAGGATTCAAAAGCTTACGACGTTCGGTGGAATCGCTAGCTGAGTTGGATTGGTTGTGAAGAGCAGATGCAGCCCGCACCCAGGATAGCGGAAGAGATATCGCAACGAGCGTAAGAACGTTCGATTCCATCTCAGGGACCGGGATATAGTACTGCATGACCGAGAAACAAGCTGCTGATGTCAGTCAGGTTCGGCCATTAATCATGAATGGTATGTTTACCAGGAACGATCATAGTCTGACAGCCCATAATGAAGATTACCTGCATTGGACCAAACTGCTTCAGTCCGAGCTGCCTGCGCTGCCAAATGGTGTAACCCAGCTTGATTGCGAAGATCGCGCTGAAGAAGCAGATGCTGATGGTTATGAGGATGTTTGTGGCATTTAGCAGCCAGGCATATCGAGTAGAGCCCTCTGACGCCATGGTTTTTGAGTTTTCGACTACAAACGCCAGACGGAATCCGATTGGAACAAGAGCTATGAGGATTGACATCACGAAGATGATGCGTTTGTAAACATTGCGGAGAGTCGTACAGACGACTTGTGTCTGCAGGATCAAAGCAGACCACCAGGAAGAATGTCAAGATAACACCCAGGATGGAGTTGACGTAGGCGCTGAGTGGGACTTCCGAGAGGTCGCCCGAGAGGAGGGGATAGGCCCTGAAAATCTTAGTGGTAAAATATGTGACCATGCAGATTAGCCGGCAGATGTTGAAAAAGAGAGCGCAGCTGTTGGGGAAGAACACGGGAGAATGACGCTTGTCAAGCCTTGTCAACAGCAGCAGGACGATAAAGAGTACGATGGAAGCACCGATCTGGGAGCCGTAGTTGATGCAGATCTTGATGCTATACTGGAGATAGTCGTCTATCTCGTACAAAGTCGCATTGAAAGTAGTGCCATCGGCGCCTATGAGAGTAAAACTCTGAGTATATGGGTCACTGATATCCATGATCACGTATTCGAGAGAAGTGGAGGTGGAAGACAGAGGGTATGAAGATATCTGTGATTTGGGGCTTCAAGCTCAAGCACTAGTAAATGAGACTCCGTTCGAAGTACTTGGTATGAGGATTGCAAAGAGGAAATATATAATCAAGCCTTGAAGGGAGATACGTAGCAAAGGATTCGAGAATCGAGGATCATGCAAGCTTGCTTTGCAACAGTGATGGAAATATTATTGGGCGTACGGGGCTCCATTATCTCCATTCGCTCAGCGATGATAATAGCTAGAACAAAGGTATGGAACGGGAAGAATGGCAGGAACAATATTGAAGTGAAGTACCAGAGTATCTTTGGCAGTATTGAGCTGTAGCCCTCCAATCTGGACTTTCATGGGAGTGAAGTTGAGATTAAGACCCAGTCGTGGACTGAAACAGAACAATATCAAGGTCACATGGGAGAACAATATGAAGACATGGATTCAGTTGCACTGGCGCCTGAAGGGCTCCTGGAACGTGGGGTGGGCCTGTATCATAACAGGAGATACGTTTCTGCACATTTGTCAGATTGTTACACCAGCAAGATCCCAACTTTTATGACCGCGCCTTCCGTTTTAGAAGAGAGTAAATGTGCATGGGATACGCAACCAGGCGGCGAGCAAAAGGCTAGATACTCTTTAGCACACTATAAGCGCGCTCAATAAGCCACAACCGCTGGGTTAGCAATCTGGATATCCACGAGCTATCAGCATAGAACGGTATTCGCAAGCTATTCACCTGCCACTAAAAGTACATAGATAGGTAGAGCTATGTTGTATGTCAAGATTGTACAGTACAGTGGCTTGCGTGAGGCGCTGAAGACTCCGTAACAAAGAAGCAGAGGAAGACGCTTTTGATTTCTTTCACCTGACCAAGCCACCACTGTGTAGAAGACCCACACTTCTAAAAATGACCTACATATCTAAGGCATGATGAATAAAAAGGTGAGTAAGTGGGACTGACTAGGCTTCAAATCAGTCTTTAGAAGACATGTATAGGTAACCTATTCGTAGTCAAGACAAACTAGCTGTGTTTCCTTCGGAAGGGAAGCGAGCAATTAGCCCATTATCCACAGTAAACTGGGCAGAACATAACCCAGGCAGACATTTGGCTGAATTATTGTTCTCGAGCATAGTAAAATAAATCCAGATGGTTTAGGAGTTAGTTGTCGAGGGCCAACATTGTAAGGCCAGAAATACTCTTCTTTGCTGTTATAATGCTTACATGAACCTTTTTTTCTGATGTTGTTCTTAATTTTTTAACACATTGGGGTGATTTGCTGGTGGCCAGATGGCTAGGAAGCTGCTAGAACGATATATGCTTGAGGAAAGTGCTTATTTGCCTGTCTGCAGCAGTAATCACAGCACATGAGCAGAAGAACAGTGATGCAGATGATGACTTTAAAGGCATGTTGGATGTGAGTCGGTTATCTGGATACAATGTGGCAATTTGCAATGCGCAACAATTTGTGAGGCACAACTGTGTCATGAGAGCGGGCAAAGTCGCTGGAGGCAGAATGCTGGATATCTTTAAGAGGGAGGGAATGAAGCAATAATGGAGATGGATTGGGATTGTTCTGCAAGAGAGACAGATGAAGAGTGTGAGTTGCAGGTTGCAGAGTGGTAATACTGGGGGCTGCTCTAGGTGCAGCTCAACAATGAGTATTAGGCTTGTACCTGGAGTACTTCAATTTGTTCGGGATATCGACATAGAACAGCATTAGAAAGCTTTGCTTCGAATCGGTCTCTGGAATACATGCATAGATAACCTGTTCGTAGTCAAGAGACGCCCCACCAGCAACACCTGAGTGGCACGCTTCCTTCAGCTAAAATTAGCCCATAATCGAAAGTAACCCTTGCAGAAAATAATTCATATATTAACCAGATAAAAGTAGAATCCTCAACATTCAGGCAGGGGGCGCTGTGCAACATATTACATGTCGCTTCGCTATTGGGGGAACGGGGGGGTTCCCTGTTGAATTCTCCTTCGCCACCCCGCAAGGTAGACAAACGCCTGCTGCCGCATTTGGTTATGGCAAAGAGTAAGGTGCCCTGATCCAGACTTGGAAACGCAACGACGTCAATATTGGCGGAAAAAGCACTGGATGGCGCCAAAACTTCTCTATTACTCCGTATGGTAGAATCACCACCAGGGCTGGATATACTTAAACACGTCACGGTAGAACTTCCCGTCTCTTCGGTGTTAGCCACTCTGCGGGCGCACGTGGACTCCGGAAAAGTCAGGTGAGAAAATGCCGGCTGAGGAATGAGGGTTAGGGCACCGCAGGGCACGTGCCCCGGTCGAATGCTTTGCTTGTATATCATAACGAATATATACTTCAAAGGCTTGAAAAATACCAAGAGCAAAAGCATGTTAGCTCAGAGGAAGAGCGCCGGGCTCATAACCCGGAGGTCCTTGGATCGAAACCAAGACATGCTAACTAGCAAGAATATTTTTTTCCCGCTTGAGTCATTTCGTTCCACCGAACGCGCCTATATGTGGATCTTCTACCAAAACAAACGCAGAAATAGACCCCTGGGGCGCTCCCGTTAATCATATGTCTTTCAGCTTTCTTACGCGTCGTCCTCCCGACATTTTTCCTTTTTCTTTCAAGGCGCTGGAACTCCGTTGTGACCTTATGCGGCGAATTCGCTTAACTCCGAGATCTCATGTATAGATTGTGAGTCACGTGACAATATGACTCAGGATAGTGTAACCATTCAGATGTCGTCTGGTTTGGAGGAGCGCCCCAGTATATCGTCGGATGCTTAGTGATGACTGCAATCTTCTGCCAAAGATTACCACTGGATATCTTTCAGCGAACCTTTGTCCAAAATCTACGCGTTAAGACGTTCCGGTCTGGTCTTCGCGGGGATAGGGGAACGAATGATTCTTGCAGGATCCTGACTACATCCTAAGGTACTACTACCTGAGTGCCAGGCTGCTTAGCAAAGACGCATTGGATCCTCTCCATACATATGCATCCATCAGATAGGCAAAATTACAGTACGGTGTGTCCCCTTGCTGATCGCTGGGGAAATCTTTACTCTCGTATTGTTCTCGCTGGCTAGCATGTCTTGGTTTCGATCCAAGGACCTCTGGGTTATTTTTTATTTTATTTTTTGACCTTCTCCTTATGTAGCATCTCACTGCTACGTAGTGTTAGATTCAATTTGCCACCATAGGAAGCATATAAACCTGCTCATGATGGATATGATATTCTGATCCCTGCACATCACCTTCTTGTCTGTAGGATTAGATTAGTTCGGTCAATAGAACTTGTCTATTTCCAGAGTTCACCCTCAGCTGGCATAGCATAACCTCCTACACGTAGTACATAAATTCTGTTTGAAAGAAAGTACTTCGCGACGGAAGATTCTATTATTTCCGGTTTAGTTCGAAAATATATATCTAAACGGCTTCGACTCCCAGCGATGTTCACCACATGCGCACCTTTCTACGTCATGTTCTTTAATGGTCATATAAGCGGACTGTGGGATGCCAATGCAACCTCTAACCACTGAGGTAGTACATCCGAATCTGGGAACGTGGCATGGGCAGAGAGCGTCAAGCATCGATCGGAGCAGCTGAACCTGGAGCAAGTTACACTCCGCGCGCGCAGCGGAAGCCCCACCAAACGGCTGCAGTCTGCCTCACGAGAAACTTTGTCGCAAGACTCATCTTTCTACCTTCGACCAGCAGAGACAATAATAATAAATTTCATTTTCCCTCATTCAGCCTCAATATCGTACCTAATTCCTCCATCCAGAATGGCATCTACAATAGCGACGGAGACACAAACACCACCACCTCTCCCCCCTCCCTTCACGAACACGACCCCGCCGCCTATTCTGCTCACCCAAGGCGCCGAAGCGCACCTGTACAAAACCACCTTCCTGACCCCCTCCACGCCCGCAGCGCTCAAGATCCGTCCCTCGAAACCATACCGGCACCCGATCCTCGACCGGCGACTGACGCGCCAGCGTGTCCTGCACGAAGCGAGATGTCTGGTGAAGCTTCTGCGAGAGGGCGTCAAGGTCCCCGGTGTGTTGGCCGTGGACTGGGAGAGTAGTCCGACCGGGGAAAGCGGACGCGCATCCGCGTGGCTGCTGATGGAATGGATCGACGGATTGGCTGTGCGGGTGGTTTTAGAGAGGTGGGAGGCGTGGATGAAACAGCTGCAGCGAGCCGATGCGGATGCCCACAGAATCAAGGAGGAAGAAGAACGTGTCCGCGATCTGATGAGGAGGATCGGACGGGCGGTCGGCGGTATGCACAAAGCCGGTGTCGTACACGGCGATCTGACGACGAGCAATCTCATCTTGAGACCGGTGAAGAAGGCTGGAGAAGACGCGCAACCCGCGGAAACTGCCTCTGAAGGGGACCCTCCTTCGATGGATGGGGAGATCGTGCTCATTGACTTTGGACTGGCTGGTCAGAGCGTCCATGAAGAGGACAGGGCTGTCGATCTGTATGTTCTTGAGCGGGCATTCGGCAGCACGCATCCCCGGACGGAGGGCTTCTTCGAGGAGGTTCTACAGGCCTATCGGGAGAGCTACAAGGGGACCAACGTGGTGCTGAAGAGGCTCGAAGAGGTGAGGATGAGAGGCCGCAAGAGGAGTATGGTTGGTTGAGACCGTCTACAAATCTCGGGAAGGAGAGGAGTCTAAGAAAAGACATGTGCTGCGCGAAGGGAGCAGCTCGAGTCCATTCTATTTCTCATAATCGAGGTGATCGTGAAGAACGACATGCATGCATTCTCCGCTGAAATGAAAAGAGCCAGAACGCCGCGCTTCAAACGAAACAAGAAAAAGAAAGAAAAGAAAAATTCATCAACGAGGCTGGATACAGCTTCCCACCTCGGCCATCGCAAAATATCCTTTGTTCTCAATAACGCCGCGGTCCTTCACTACGGCCGTATATTTGACTACCCACTGGGGCTCGATGTCACCCTTTATGCCGTCGTCCGCGTCGGGTGACGAAGCGAGGATCCCAGCGCCTTTCTCTCCGGGGCCAAGAAGTTCTCTCGTCGTGCCTGTCGGGAGAATATCCGTGCAGTCGTTGTGTGTCAGGAGCTCTATCTTCTCCTGCTTCGCATACAAGATCAATGACTTGGGCACGACACAGCAGTCCTTGACATTGATCTGGTCGACCGACGGCCTGACTTTTGTGTGTGGAAGGAACTTGGCCAGCCTCTCGCTGCCAAACTCCGCGAGTCCAAGCTGTGCGATCATGCCCTTCTCATGCAACTCCTCCAGTGTCCGCCACGTCTGCACCATGCTGTCAAAGTCATCCGTCTGCTCGCCGTCATCATCAGACGATGTTACTTCCTCCTCCCCTTCATCGTCCGCATCAAACGACACCCCGGGAAATGACACAATCAGTAGATCGATAGAATCCACATGCAACTCCTTCAGTACCAGATCAATGGCCTCTCTCGTATGCGCACATCTCCGCGACGCCGGGATCCCCGGCAGGTAGAACAGCTTGACCGTAATGTCGTACTGCCCCCGCTCCTCGGCCAGCCCGGACTGCGAGAAATCGATCGCAGGGATGTAGAGTGCATCGCCCTCCTTCGACGTCCATGACGGGTAGTTGCCGCTGTATGAGATCCTCTGTGGTGCACCGTGCACTTCCGGTGCCGACGCGGAGGTGCCGTTCGCGTGAGCGGGCTCGACGTGCTGCGCAGCGACGAAGTTGGAGCGCAGCGAGTTGATCAATTCGACGTTGGACTTTTCCGTGGTCGGTCTCCGGATGACGGAGGGACCGCCTTTCATAATATTTCTGTTTGTTTTGCCATTGCTTGTTAGCAGACACGCGCGCGAGAGAGATAACGGCGGGGTCGGCGCAATTCATTCGCGAAGGGGATCTTACGAGGTGGAGAGAATGAACTTCATGACGTCGGTTTCAGGAGCAATGCAACACCCCTCTCAGAGAGCTTCTCTCATAGGAGCAATGGCGACGCTCTGTTCTCTTTTTCTCTTCCGTAATAATATCGAGCTGGACTCTTTAGTCTGCGGCATTGGGCAGCGGCGCAAGGTGGTGTGACGAAGGTTGGTCCAGGGAATTGGATTGCTAAGCAGCCCCGCGGGCTAGCTTCTCCGCCTAGCGGGGAGCTTCGGACAAAAATTACTACATGCTCCTCCTAATTTCTAGTGAACTATGAACATGAACATACGCAGGATTCCAGATCTAACCATAGGTGACGTCGAGAGAGGTCATAGATCGATGAAAGGTCAAAAAGAGCGCTTCGAACGGATACATCGAAAGCCTAACGTTCGCCGAGGCTCCAAAGCAGCTTAACACGATGATCTTTATATGACAGCCGAACTGCAGCTGCATTGGAATAGGCATCTCTTCCACACGCACGCGCCAGACGCATGGGCTGCTAGTCTTTCTTGTTACCTACTAAGATACCTAGGTCGATAAATCAGCTTCTATCAATGGTCGGATCCCACGTTACAGGCGAATAATCGTCCGTGTGCAGAGCTTCCATGTCTTCCTCAGACAATTGAAAATCGAAAATGTCCGCATTTTCTTCGATGCGGCTTGGAGTCACGGATTTCGGCAGCGGAACAAAGCCCTACGTAGCCATTCAATGCCATGATCAGTGACAAGTTTTCAGTGCGATCTAGATTCCAGACGAATCGACTTACCTTCTGCAAGCTCCACCTCAGGAGAATCTGTGCGGGGGTCTTGTTGTGCTTCTTCGCCAGCGCCTGCAGCACCGGCTCGTCCATCCTCTGTCCCCGCGTCAGAGGACAATACGCCTGCACCACGACGTTCCGCTTGCGAAGCCACTCCACGATATCGGATCGGGGAAGCCAGGGGTGCAGTTCGTATTGCCCGACGTCGATGGAGCCGCCTACGCCGCTTTTGATGTACTCTTCGAGTTCTTCGAGGTGGTGGACGCCGTAGTTGGAGACGCCGATCGATCTCGTCTTGCCGGCTTTCTGGGCTTCGACGAGGGCACGCCATGTGCCGTTTCGTGCCTCTTTGCCGCCGTACGGGGCGTGGATGAGAATTCTTGGACGAAACATTAGCCAAACTATGGATATATGGACATACTGGACAATTCCGATAACGGATGTGACAAAGGTAGCAGCTTACAGATCGAAATACTCCTGACCCGTTTCCCGTAGACTCGCATCGATAGACTCTTTCGCCTTTTCGTATCCCATGGATTTTGGTGAGATCTTCGTGGTGAAGAAGATTTCAGATCGATCGAGTCCCGAGTTCTTGATGGCTTGGCTGCACGGTATCTCATTGCGGTATGATCTTGCGGAATCCACCTGGAAAGCAATGTCAGCAGGGTACCGACGGTGACTGGTCTTTTACAGGCGGAGGAAATTGGACTTGCAAGCAAGAAAGGCTTCAATCGTAGTCCAGGGATAGCATTATTACATACATGACGGTAGCCAACTTGAACCGCTTTCAGAACGAGTTCCTCGGCGATCGCTGCAGGACTGGTGTTTCCATTGATATTATTTTATGGCCTATTCTAGAAGTTCCAGATAGATACGCACGTCTGATAAACCTAAGACACCCAAATACACATGTCAGTAGGTATTTTTAGGGTCATTTTTGCTTATATTATATAAGATGCTGCTAGGAGAGCTGTTGCATAAAGATCTTCTCGGCAGAAAAGACTGGGAAAACCGTGCCGTGCCGACTGGTCAACGCAATTAAAATAGAGCCGACCAGTTACTCACCCCGTATCCAAGTATCGGCATCTCGTACCCAGAGTTCATCTTGTATGTGGACTTTATATTGAGAGAGGACGCCATGGCTAGTACCTGTTCCATGGCATACTTTGGTCAGTTTCCTAGACCAATGGACCAACGACGAATTCGAGAAAATAACCCGGTTGGTATAAGAACCTTCAAATTTTCTCGAGTTGACGGCTATTATTGTTGACATGGAACGCAGAATAGAAGCTGTCCCAAGTTGTGACGTTATGGATCGGGACAGAAACACTCTCCACGGCAATTTCATCATTGGAGAGCGCCCCGCATGCGTGTCTGGTTCCATAACGAGAACGCGCTATCCGCATCTGGGCGCTGTCGCCGATTTTGTCATCCGTTACTGTGCTGTGGATATTTCTGGCGGTATCTAGCAGTATATGCACTAATTATCAGTTCATTCTGAGAATGAAGAAGCACTCTACCAGCCAGTCTTACTATTAGTCCTGATTCTAAGCAGCTAACTCGGGTGGAACGCGAACCAGGAACGCTTCCGCGTCCACTGCCGGGCCTGCGTTCATTTGCACACCCTGATGCATTATTATTATTATTATTAATATTTGGCTAACTGCAACATCCAAACGCTTTCGATTCACTATCCATGTATGCCTTCCACCGCGGTTGATATACCATGGAACCCGCTGAGCTATCTACTTCTGCGCAGTTCTTAATAGTAAGAGTATCTTCAATCCCTCCTCACCGCCGTAAGCTCTTGTTTACTTACACCGAGTACCTGCTACCTGTAAACTTCATTCTTCATAGTTGGTTTGGTTGTCTGTGAGCATAACTGCACGCCAAGCGCTCCGTGCCACCCGGGAATCGTTGCCCATCTGGTGAATGGCGATCCCCCGCGAGGGGCATAAAAACCTCCTCGTATCCGCGGCTCTATCTTTTCTCTCTCTCTCTCTCTCCTTCTCTCTTTCTGGCATCATTCTCGTCGAACAATGCCAAATCTTTAATGGGTATGTACCTGGTCAATCAAGAATAGAATGGCTTCTATAATAAGATATGATAGCAAGGCAAATGGCATTTTAATTTTCATCTTCGAAGTTCCTTAGAGACGTTAATGTCCTAAGAAAAGATTGAATATCCAACCGAGATGAGTTAATTGCGATTGAAAATATCTGATACCGAGCTATTATGGCCTGCTGAAATTACTTTGCGACTATCATATCACTATGGGCCGCCGTTATCCGCAAAATAGGCTGGAGGGACCCCAGGAAAGTCGAGAACTAAGACTGGTTCTCATACAGACACTATCCTATACGATGTGATTTTGGAAAGGAGAACAGGTTTCACGCCTTCAGGTGATCATCTTACAACCAAGGAACAGGCTCGGGGTCTTGCGGTTTGATTCGATAGGTTGAGTCTTCTTCTTCCTCTCCCTTTTTTGAAAATTGGTGAAAGGAAATCAAATCCTATTGCAAAACATACCTTGGAGTCCCCCTCGCCTTCTTAGAAGTGTGCAAGAAAGGCTGACGCACACGAAAGAGACAGAAAGACACATGGTGAAGTGGAGAGATGAATAGCAGCGTGGCAATAGTCTCAGAATAGTTTTACCGCTGCAGCAAGTAGTTAGAATACGGAACAAAAGATGATATGTCTTCTCAGTTTAGCCGCGGAGTCGTCGAAACTCCCGACTCTCAGAGTTTGGCTTTATTACTAGGCACAGGGATTTGATGCAATGGATATATTTGGTAGATAGCAGGTGGCGCAGCTTCTTCGACTGTATAAATCTTTCTATCGAATAAAAGACGGAGTCGCAAGCGGAATCGTGGTTGAACGTATTAGATAGATCGAGATGGATGATAAGTCGTGGAATTGAACACCTTGTATGCAGAACCATTTCAATTTTGCTTGCCTCCTTAGGCGCGTCGGTCAGAAGATGTAACATCGATGTAGAGGCATAAAGAAAATAAGACAGGCATTTATTTACTGCGTAGAAAAATTATTTCTTCGGTGGAGACAGGATATAGTTCGGAAGATCATTTATAGCCAGCTTCCGCCGCACTGGATTGCGTTTCCAGGTTTTAGGACGCATACCTCTGTGTGCCTTCTTTCTCCAGCCTTCGAATAATAATAAGATAAATTTACAGCATCAGATAGCGTCGTTCTGGCGTGGGCATCCTGCCGAGATGTTGCTGACTTATTTGGGTTGTAGCAGCAGTGGGGCCCTCGTAGGGACCTGAGCGTCCGCGCGGCGCGCAGGTGGAGGACACTGCTTTTAATTTCTCCAGCGTCGGCTTCGAAAAAGGGCATCAATCCACAAAACACCACCAACACCACATCAGTTTCCTTCCCTCAGTGAGCACTATGGCAATCCAGTGAGTTCCTAGCTTCCATTAAAGCGCGACGCTGTCTGACATCGTCGACCAGTTACCTCATCTTGCTGTCGAGACAGGGCAAAGTGGTACGCCTCGTGGCCCACCCCCGTACCTGACCGTGTTGCATCCAGCTCACAACACAAATTCTTCCAGCGCCTGGCCAAATGGTTTACGACTCTCTCGCCCAAGGAGAAGGCCAAGATCATCAAGGATGTCTCTCAGATCGTCCTGTCCCGGCGCACGCGCATGTGCAACTTCCTCGAATACAAAGGTACTAACCCCTGGATGGACGTGATGGGTGTCCTTTTGGATCTCTGGCTGACTGGCCTGTCTAGACACGAAGATCGTCTACCGGCGCTACGCCTCCCTGTTCTTCATCGCCGGATGTTCATCCACGGATAACGAGCTGATCACACTCGAGATTGTGCATCGTTACGTGGAGCAGATGGACAAGTACTACGGCAATGTCTGCGAGTTGGACATCATCTTCAACTTCCAGAAGGCATACTTCATATTGGATGAGCTTTTGCTGGCGGGGGAGATGCAAGAGAGCAGCAAGAAGAACGTGCTGAGATGTATAAGCCAACAGGACAGCCTGGAGGATATGGAGGTGAGTATCGTTTGATTATGCGTTTTGCACGACAGGCTGCAGATCAAGCTTTACGCCCCATGCTACGCATAGTCGAAAGCTTTGGATCGGCTCATCCTCATTGCCATACCTCCCGGCGTCCTCTTCCGCTATTATTGTGTTATACAAGCCTATTATTATCCTGGCCAAGACCAGCCCCGAGTGCTTTTGCCACTGCTACCCTCGTCGTTGCCCATCCCTCCCTGCCTTCACCATCCGCCGGCTCGTGTCTCTGGCGAGATGTACACTCCGACGTTGACGACATAGCTCAGCTCCTCCTTCGACATCGAGCTAATGCCGTTTCACGTGGTCAGGCCGAGGAAGATGTGGTTACGAAGATTATGTAACGGACTCTGGAGGCGTCTCTCTGCTTTGTTCTGGGCCTAGCGATGATTTACTACTGGCGTTGGACGTACATAGGCGTTGATTACTTATCTGACCCAGTCACTAATTGAGAACTCTCCCACTGCTCCAGGACACGGAGGAGGTGCTCGCGCGGATGAAGAGGATCGGGCTGCAGTGAGCTCCGGCCAGAACGGGGCGACGCTGTCCGGGCCTGCATTCGCTGTCCGCACGCTGCACGCTCCAGCCCGTGAGCGTAGCGCGTGCTGTCAGTGGCCGGGCGTGCCCGCCACGTGACCGGCCTCCCCTCGGCTGTCGCAGCGCGCTCCACCCCTGTCAGGCGGTCGTATCACCATCATGGCCATCTCCATCCCATCCTCTGCCATCTTCATGCTGTTCCGCAGCCCTTGATATGGCCTCGTCTGCCCATTTTCTCTTCCGCTAGGTGTCTCTTGTCCGGCCTAGTCGATCGCCCAAGTATCATCCTCGCTGCCAGTCTGGAGAGCCTTATCGCCGGTCGCGCCTAAGCCGACTATCAACCAACGTCCTGGCATCCGCTGTCACGTCCGCGGTCCCCTGCGATCTTGTCTGCGATACTCTGGGTGTGCGTACATCACAGCTCCGACGATTTCTGGCTTCTTTCCTAAGCCCCGTCACTCTTTCGGATCCCGTCGGTCGATCTCTGCGGCAGATAGGCCACGTCACTACCAGCCAAGTCGCAAAGTTCCGGTTTCGCTTGCGAACCCCATCAACATGAAGGTATATAACCATCAACAATCAAATCCCGATGTTGGATTCCAGATGCTGACGATCTGGCGCTGGCAGTTCCTTCCGATCCGCGAGTTTGAGGACGTGACGACTTCCCTCAACTTCGATACTGCCGATTGCCATGTTGTCGGGGGATGCGATCTGTATACCACAAAGGCAGCTGGGGCGGACCGAAAACTGTACAAGAGCATCGAGCAGTCGCTGGAGTCGCAGTATGAATCGACATTGCGCCTCTCCGCGTCGCTGTCGCCTCCCAACGCTTCCGACGCCGCGGCCTCGCTTAACCTGTCTCGATCGAGCCCATTCGGTCCTCTGAGCGAACATTCCAGTCGTCGCACGTTTGCCTATCTGATAGCTACTCTGAATGCAAGCCATCCGGACTACGACTTTTCACATGTGCTCAGGCCCACCGATTTCCGCCGCGAAAGGAGCCTAAAGAAGGTTATGAATACAGTTGACACAACGCTTTTCAACCTCCGCCCGCGTCTGAGGGGCGACATGACCCCGCCGTCTCCGGTCGCAGGTTCGACATTATACTCTTCTAATTCGCCGCCAACCTGGGGTCCGAGGATGTGGCGAATCATCGATGAGCAGATGTCGTTGAAGGAGTGCTCCATCTATTCCTATTCTCCGGAAGAGGATCCGAACGATGCTGATGATGGGGCGATATGGAGTCTGAATTACTTCTTCTTCAACAAGACGCGGAAGCGCGTTTGCTATCTCTATCTCCGCGGGATCAGTATCCTGAGTCATACTCCTCCCGATGGAATCACAACTCCGGTGACCAAGAGGACTATCGACGATGGATATTTGACGCCCGACGTGGGTGCAAGGAAGCGCGCTCGGTACTGGCTCGGAGACTACTCTGAGATCAAGTTGCCGAAACCAGAGAGCGACGAGGAGGAGGTTGTGAAGCCCTCTCGTCCTGGGGCCGAGGAGTTCGATAGCTACGTTATGAGCGACGAGGATGTTCGGTCTCGATCTGAAAGCAAGGGCAGAGTTCGTGCTATGAGTGAGGAGATCGCAGAGTCCATTGAGGTTTAATCTTTCACGACTGTCCCCGGTCCATTTCGTCTCGGTTTTTTTTTGGATCCTCGACCAACATTTGATTCGTTTGACTTGTTCATATTCAATATGCATATTTCGGAGGCGTGCAGCGGCTGGTGAGGGTGGTTATGGGCGATCAACTGGACCAGAACGCTTTCTTGCATCCCTACTTTTAGTTTTGATGCTTTTTGTTGTGATACCATGCCTATACTTGTCATTGCAGGGCGTACTCCTAATCATGACTGAAGGGTTTGAGGTGCTGAACTGATGGGACGCGGATCGGGCACGTGGTTGGTGTCAGGCGGCGTTTGATGCTTGTTTTCTCCCTTCATGCTGTATCTCTATTCGACCACTGTTATTCTTTTTACAGACTGGCTGTCTGTCGGCCGACTTTGCCCATCACGGCGGGGCGGCATTGAATTCTGGTTAGGCACTAGTTCAAGGACTAGTTTCGGGTATCTTCCCGGAATTTGTTTCTCCTTGCCACCTTCAGACCTAATGTAAGGCTGTCCGTGCTGCTCGTATTGCTAAGCGATAACCTGCGGATGAGAACTGGGTACCTAGCCCACATATTCGAGATAGCTTGATCTGGGCATACTTAGCCGTCACCCCTATGGAATTTCGGCCAAACGATCTCCGCCTCGATGACATAACTATGATATAATGTCAAAGATGCCTATAAAATAAAAGGACTCTTCCTCATTCCTGCACTTGATGAACTACTACTACCCATCACTCATATACTCGAGCTCAAGCAACATTCAAAGACTACAGTTACATGTACATACATAATGACAAAATACTAACCTCCTTTTGCGAGAAGCAGGACCCCAAACACATACCGTACATACATACATACATACATACCTAGGCTTCATATGTACTGTACTGTACCTATGTACGGTACAAAAACCCATCGACACAGTTCTCATTCTATCCCGAATCGCCTCCATGGATAGAAGGTCTACATACGATGGGAAAGCAAGAACGAACAATTTCGTCTTTTTTTGTTCGTTCGTTTCCCTGTAAGCTTTGAGACCGTCTCAGCTTTTTGTCTCTTTGGAGGCGGGTCTTCATTCCAGGTGGATACATTTGCTATCTCTAGTTCTATCCTATATAGATAGTGGTATCGAGCTACAGTACTCTCTGTCCGGGTGGGTTTAATAGTTTATTCCTTAACAAGCTGACAACCCTCGTTTTGCTGATAGAAAGTACTCGGTGAATACTAAATATTGGATGTATTATTTTGATCTCTCTGAAAACAAAACAGAAAAAAGGCTATAGTATAAAAGGGGATAAAAAATTGAACTCCCCGACGGGGAATCGAACCCCGGTCTCCCGCGCTTGCTTTCCAGGATGGAATGACAAGCGGAAATCATAACCACTAGACCATCGAGGAATTGGTGACAGGGTAGCAGCCGTGTGGATCTAAATTGCGAAAATTGAAATTGAGAAAATAATCAAAAAGATTAGTTTATTTAACTCTCTATACTACTGGTAGTATGATAGCACCTGCATAGGCTCTATATGCTAAAAAAGCGGCAACAGAATCAATATTTAAATCTAATATTTATCTGCCGCGTGAAGAACAGCGGGAGCATCTTGGTGGCTCTCTCTTCCATGTAGAATGTGCACGCAATATCTGAAGGTCATCGTTGACCGGTTCGCGGGGGTGGTTCCAAGTTCCCAAGCTGGCACTGCTCGAGTCCAGCAGCGTCTGCAGTGGTTTGACGCGGTCTTTTTTTCTTCCTGGCATCTATGTGGACGCCTCTTGAGCGGCCGGAAGAAAATATCAGTCTGACGTTTATAAAGGTCAACAGAGCCGCATATGTTGACTTATCTCAGGGTTTGCTTTCGGGCCTCTGGGGAGGCTTCAGAGGTCGTTTGCCGCTCACGCAATCCCAGTGAAGTCCAGCCCTGACGATCTACAGGACAAAGAGTATATAGATTCTAAAATCCCTGCATAGGTAATAATAAAAAGTAAAAAAACGAGTCCGAAAAGGATAAAAAAGACCTACAACAGACGGGATTCGCTGGTGGTCACCCACCCAACTACTAACCGCCCGGCGTGTGGCTTAAGTACGGCTGAGCGGACGGGAAGCCCTGTTTTCCACACCCTATGGTCGTAGGTGAAGGGAACAAATTTTATGTGGTTTTTATGGGAGCCGAAAAGCCTGCCCTGAGGATTCTGGGTTGTCCCCCCTTTTAAAGGTACCTATTTGTTGCCTAGGTGTTGAGGGGAGGGGTCCACGGCTTTAGATGTGCCCTCCACGGGATGCCCGTATGTCTCCGTAGCACACTCTTGAATCTACGATCCATATCGTCAATAATATAATATCTTGTTTCAGCTCGTATCCGAGGAAATAGGAGCAATCTAGTTCCTCAAACGTGGTATTATGTCTCAGAGGATATCTCGCTACCGATTATATTAACCCAGCAGACGGCTGCATTGCTGCCCTGGCGCGTTTGCGCATACAGTATCTCAGCCCAGGTCAGAAGAAATGAAAGGGAAAGGACATACAGCTTTGACGAACCAGCAGAATACTGCTGTGTTCAGGCATTGGAGATCCCCTTGGTTTGAAGATGGCCCTGGCTCCCCGCCAGGAAGACAATCTGAGACTAGATGCAGGGCTCAAATTCATTTCAGAGGAATGACCATAACTCCTTATCCATCCACGGATCTGCCGGCTAATTATCAACCAGAAATTTCGCCACAGGGTTGTCCTCACGTTCACGAAGAAGGTACTGGGCGACTTCTTTGCGGGAGTAACCTGAACGGTTTTTCTAAATTCTCCCTTGGGATACTCGAAACTTACTTGTTCCAGCTTATCCAAGCTCCTCAGATGCTCCACTGCGTCTGGCCATGATCCGGAGAGAAGATATGGGCTTTGAAGGTGTAATGCTTTCAGTTCCTTGTTGCAGCGCTCTGTTAAGGCTCTTACTTCATCTTGATGGAACGGGATATTTTCCAGTGCCAGAGTCTGCAGGCGTGGCAACGTTCATGTTTGCAGCGGCAGGATCTGAGAGCCGCAGAGATTTTTGGCACCTCGTAGGAGCAGGGATAGTGTCCGAAGCAGTATGAGTTTCTCTAGCCCCTCTACGTCGCAGAATGCACGCGTCAGGTTCCCCAGGTGTTGGATCTCGCTGTATGGACGGTTGTTGTCTACAGCCAAGGAGCATTGTTGAGCCCACGGGTGGATAGAGGTATTTACCCTCTTTACCTTGTGTAGGACGTGCCTAATGCAGTCAAGCTGCTCTGATGATATCTCCAGAACAGTGAGGTCGGAGGGAGGGGAAATAAAGAAGTCGAATTCCGTTGGGAATGTTGAAGATTCCTCCAAGGCGCTGAAGATGTCCGGGATGAAATGCGCAGGAGGGGTCATGTCTGCGTCATAGTTCCCTTTGCCAACTGCGCGCCATTCCTTCTCAATCCAGACACACTTCCTATAGACCCTTTCCTGTCTGTCTATTTCTTTATCACTGCCATCCAATCTGAAATGCGTCTGTTCATATATATCCAGCTTGTTCTATAGATGGCCTTCAGAACACTTTGCGAACAGTGAGAAGTCTTTCGCCACAAGGGCGTCGTAGGACGATAGATTAATCTCAACACTTTCAATCAATTTGGCAATTGCGGGGTTCTGGGGTAGTCCTTCCAGTCTGTCTAGAGAGACCCGTGATATGTAAACTGAGACATGGCGGAGTAGCATCGGGGCAATGATTTCGGCAAGTCGTTTGGAAACAAGGCGGGCAGCAGCCAGGTCAGGCAAGTCTTTCAGATACCCAACACAGTGAGCAAGGATCTCTGACAGTAGATAGTGAAGTCCCATCTTAGTGATATTCTGCGCTGCAAGGACAGAGGCAGAGCCAAAACTTGGCGTCTAGGTCTCAAGCCTGGCAAGTCGAAAAATGCCTCTTGGGAGAGAACTGGGCCAGATCCTGAATTCGCTAACCCCCTCTCCAAAGCGAGATAATATCTTATCAAGTTATTAAGTATCCCTGCTACATCTACAAAGCCTTTAGCCACAGATCAGCCTGTCAGATTCTTCACTGCACTCGCTCCATTACCACAGGTGCGACTTGTGCTGAAATGTCAGCGGAATATTACCACTATAACCTATCGGTATGCCAAGAATCCTACCAACCTAGTCAGCACACGATGATCCGGACCCTTCGAGGTCAGAATCCCTGCAATAAAGGAATCATACTGCCTATTCCTATAGTCGCCTATTTTTCTTTGTTATAACTTTTGATATCATATTTTTGGGTTTCCATATTCGGAAGGTCATAGGCCCCTAATTCGTGAGATAAATAGTCAATTAGCTAAGTAGATTCGAATAATCAGATCTTCATCATCATACCTTCGGATTACTAGGTCCGCTCAGTCCGACATGAAATAATGGCACAAAACAGTCCTATTCAGACAGAATCAGTCAATCAAATTGCTGCTGTCTAATGCTTCCAACACTGAACTATCTCTGCCTTAAAACATTGATGTTAGTATCCAGGACAGTATCGTAAACGTATGCTGTCCACTGGTCAGATCTGCGGTCATAAAAAAAAGCTTGATCAGCACATTGTATTATCAAGTATCAGGCGGAGGCGGACCCCAGATAGGTTTTAATATCAGTCATTGATAACCACCTGGTATCATTGGTTGGAGACATATATGGACCTGTGGTTCGCATCAGAGGTACCACGAAAAGAACGCCGGTCAACATTCTGACGTGTATCATCGTAATTGACAGCGGGATGCCTTCAAAAGATGATGCTGATGAAATCTGAAAGGTAAAAGCTTAACTCGAAATATTCCTTTGTTGATATTGTTCCAATTGCTCCAGCCATATAGATCATTGCGCATCTGTGGACGGCTCGCCTCGTCTACTCTTTCTCTGCCTCCAGCATGAGGAGATACTGGCACAAATATCTCGACAATGTCGTCTACCACTACTTACCGTTTCGAATAAAAAGGCCTCTAGCGGCGGGATCATTACAGATCAGGTCAAACGCCTCACAGGTGGCAGGTAGATCTACTGGGGCAGGAGACTGGTCAGGTACGAGAGCAATCTTTCTTTTCCAAGCAATCGATCAGAGCTCCTCTGATGTCCGATATGGAGTATAGAGGAGAAGGAGAAAAAGAAGGACGACGACAAGTTTGACGGCCACCTCGGTGCGAGCTCGTTTCTTATGCTTCTAATCGCAGGAGGCGTCGCCGCTGGAGTCAGCGGATATAATGGTTATTTCTACCTCTCCGCCTTCGAGAGGAGTCAAGTGCACATCAATCGGGAGCTGGGACACATGATGACGATGATAGAGCATCAGGATGAATTGCGGCGGGTCAACCTGGACAAGCAGGAGCGGGAACTCGTAAGACTGGGAGAGAGGATCAACAAGCTGGAAGAGAAAACACGGTCCTAGTTGATATGAGAGAATGTTAGGAGACAACAGGCAAAGGAAGATAAAGGAAATATGATTATTTAGTCTCTTCTGGTTATTAACGAGGATGGAGTGCAAGCCCTTTTTAGAGGAGACTCAAAAGGGGCACAGAATAGTGAGGTTTTGGCACTATGCTTACACCCACTGGATAACGTCTATGCTGACTCGTACATGCTCGAGATGTGTAGCAAAACAACCCTTCTTAAAATTACCTATAGCCATTAACGCGTTGCAGCTCCATTCTGCCATTGCCAAGGTCATAAACGACGTGCTTTTTATTTCCCCCAACCTATCTTGACGCTAATATCTGTGGATCAAGAAGTTATGATACGCCCTGCCCTTATCAACTGCTTCTGTCGCGGAGATAAGCGGGTCTTCGACGGTCAAGCATTGGCCAAGGAAGCCGTTAGACAAGGGTGACCAATGAAGAAACTCTTGATAACTATGAGGGCATCCCGATTGCGATGCGCGGACCTTCGATTATCTCTTATCGCCAACCTGCCAGCTCATACAGTACTAAAATGCCAGGAGATTGTTCAGTCCCAAGTTGGCCAATTGGCTCGCGTGGATATCCGGTCTAGGAGTGATAAAATGCGATCAGCCATCTTCTACAAGCTCCATGGAACGAGCAGAGATGCTTGTTCTCCGTCCCACTGTACTTTTTCTACAAGACGTTGCGAGAAGCCTAAGCGAGCAGTAGCTCTCATATCCTAACCATGGTAAAGATAAATTCGATTAATCTCAATAGACTGCAGTTACGCTATCATAGCCCCTATGTCCAGAACATAATTGCGGGCATCTGTGTTGGATTCTCTGCAGGAATCTATGTGGCATTGAACCTGTGAGGAATAAATCCCAAAAAAGCATTTAATATGAACCACAAAGCCTGGGACTTCAGAGCTGATGAGTTCGAATATATGGACCCATGCAGCTTAGGTGCCAGTGGTGGTCGACCTGATTCGGCACAAGTCGTCGAGGTTGTCAATGCGACGCTGTGAGCATGAACCACGAATCCTTTCATTTCCAATTCCACAATATATAAACTTACTATTGTTTTCAGAAATGCGGTCTGGTTCTTCTCATCATCATTTGGTGGCTCGATCCTGAACAAAATCGGGCCCGCGGTGACTATGTGCATTGGTGTTTTAACTTACGTTTGTCTATGTGGTAAGTTTAGACACGATAGGCACGCACAAGTTGCTATGGGCAGCCTCGAGAACCGATGGAATAGACTGATTCTGCATAGGGCTCCTCTGGTACTTCGACGAAGTTGGGGAACGAGTGTATCCGTATTCTGCTGGTGTTGTCATCGGTATAGGAGCCGGCATGGTCTTCGTGACTGCCGGATATATCCAACTCGCGTAGGGTTCACAGCCTGATTCCCTGTTAGAAAAGCATTACTAATAAGACCAGTTATCCTGAGGAGAAAGAGAAAGGTTCATATATTACGATGCAGTCGAATCTTCGGGCTCTCGGCAGTGTTATCGGTGGCATTATTCCCGTAATTATCAATCAGTGAGCCTTGAAAGATTATCATTGTATGCGCTGGAGCAGATAGAACTCGAGCATGCTAAGTTCTTTATACCACCCAGGAACTCCGCAACGACAGGCGGCGTCCCTCGAGCTGTCTACATCAGCTTCATAGTTATCATGAGCTGCGCCGGTTTCCTCGGGCTCCTGCTTCTTCCGCCGCACAAGCTGAGGCGGGACGACGGGTCCATTGTAGCGGCAAATCCTCCTCGAAGCGCATGGGAGGAATTCCGTTCTAATCTCCTGATCTTAAAAGACTGGAAATTGCTGATGATGTTCCCTGCTTTCCTTCCCGCGGAATGTTTTCTCGTGTACAGTGGTTCCGTCAATGGTAAGCTCAAATCCAGAGAGTTTTTGATTTATTGACGAGCCTGATAACACCTATTTGCTACAGCATATCATAACAATCTCAGAGTCCGGTCGCTACTCTCCTTTATCGCCGTTGTCGCGCAGATTCCATGCGGATTGGCCTCCAGTGGATCCTTGACCACAAGATCTGGGGTAGGAAAAAACGTGGTCTTATTGGACTTAAGGTGGTTACAGTGCCCCTGACAGCGGCGTGGATCTGGGAAATCGTAAGCCTGATCAATCCTCGTGGTGTACTCAAGAAGGAATTGGATACATAGACAGGTACTTATTGCTCTGCGCCTTAAAAGATTAGGGTTCGAAATTACAACAGACAGGAACATCGCACTTCACCGACGGACTGGAGTGACAGCAAATTTGGCTGGATTCTCGTTCTCTTTCTGCTGCTGTGGGTATCTTGCGTACGGAAAGCCACTCTCTTCACAACACGACCCCTGACTGACACGAGGACCAGTCCCTTTGGCAGTACATCATCATGTACTTCCTAGGTGCTCTTACGAACAGCCCCAAAACGCTGACCTACTACGCGGGAGTGTTCCGCGGTGTCCTCGGCGCCGGAGAGGCGATCTGCTTCGGTCCTGATTCGATCCCCATCCCGTTCATCGAGGAAGTCGGAGGATTGTTTGCCTTTTACGGTGTGGGAATACTGGTTTTCTACTACCTGTGTCTCATCCAAATTAACGACGAACTACTTCAAGGATGGTGAAGACGGTGTTATTGTACCGAACCATGTCCTAGCCGAGAGAGGCTTGCAGGGGGAGCAGATCGTTTCCGAGGGGGAGGAGGAGCGAGCTACGGTGGATACGGAGAAAGGGAGTCCTCTTCCGAAAAATGATTGAAATGAGAAATGTAGTTGGCAGTTGGGTCTTGCCGTGTTTGAAAAGAGATCAATGACGGATGATTTTGCTCTGGAAAGAAATCCAGTGGGCAGAAAAAATATAGTGGATAAATAAGTGGTCCGATATCGGCTAAAGATATCGTCACAAGTAGAAATATATTCTCCTGCTGTACCTGAAATGGGATTAATGTGCATATTTGTTGAATCTAGCGGTCTCAAACTATCTAAAGGATAGGACCGAATGCGGCAGACCATGCCCGGATCCCGGACCTAGATGTGTTTCTTCATAAAGAAAACACCAGTTTCTTTATTGAGTTGTTTGAGGGCCACCGGAAGACGCTAAAAAATCATATGCAGGTGAGCGGACTAGTCAAATCATCCTAGAAGATTATGAAGCAATCAAAGAAGTGTGTTTGTCTATAAAGTCCTTCTGGACTCCCTTTCAGAATAGTTTCCTTCACGGCTGTTCAACTTATTGGAATATCCTCCATAGCTCGATTTAATTGACAGTTCTACTCATTCAGAAGTCACGCAATTGCTTTCATGCCAATATTTAATATTTCATCAACATGTAGAAGGAGCTCACAAATTTTGTACCCAAAATGTTAAAAGGATATGACACCCCTACAATTTCTATACTCGCTACTCATCATCATCTTCTTCTTTAGTAACCTGAGCAGTTTGCCTTCACCTCCTTCGTATCTTTCAGCTGGCTGACATCCACTGACAAAATTTCCCCCGAAATCACTTCGAACTGGCGTTGGCATCACAGTTCTCGTATGCAAGCCGCATGTTCGAGCTGAAAAAGAACAGAGTCCAAAGGTACCCGACAGGTTTCCATGCCCACATCATCTTATCAGTGTCTGATTTGCGGAAGAGACGCAAGTGAAACGCTTGAACCGCATTCTCAAATAGGATAGCCAAGCCAAAGCACGCGTAGAGTATGCCTATAGGAACAGAGCTACATGGAGAGCCTGCAGCCCTGTATCCAACGATGTGCATGAAACCGGAGAGACAGAAGCAGAGGAATCGCCAATTGATCGAGCGGCATGTGTTCGGGGATGCGAAACACTGAATGGCTGATCAAAGCTGCGTTCGACACGAAGCGTCTGTACATCAGGCCGTGCCAGAATTTACTGGGGTTCTTAGATACGAGGACACCAGTCTGGAAATAGAAGAGTAGGACATACCTCCAAAACCTGCGTAGTGTGTACGCCTCGCGGATATCGCCGTAGAGCGGCGGCCATCTTTCAGGGGAATCGCCCAGCAAGACTGCAATGGCAGAAGCAAGTCGATGCGCGGCACTATGCGTGATGTAGAGACGTAGAAATCCATTTACGGCGAAATACACCCGCTCTAAAACATCGCTCAGCCGGCTGAAGAGGTGTGCCTTAGAAGAAGCCAAGTCATAATCAACATTGAAAAAAGAATTAATAGTATCTGAGGGTACAGCCAATCAAAGAGGTAGAGGAATACGAATCCAGAGAAGCGCTGAACGAGGAACTCCCTCCGAGACGGAATATACCCCTTGTCCTTCCTCGAAAACGGCGGGAGGTTTTTGATCTGCCATTCTAGCCCAACTCCCCGGGGATTGCTCAACAGCCTAATTGCCCATTTGACTTTGCTCAAAAGGCTTACTGCATGCCCCCGAGAAGGAGTGTTAATCAAACACAGCCCGTAAGACCCATACAAAAAGATCCCAACCATGACGTGGCCAAAGAAGAATCGATGTTCTGATGAAACAAGGGAGACGTCGGCATGTCGAATAGCAAAGGATTCAAAGAGCGCGAGGACGAAGAGAGCGGCGAAACGCGGTATTGTCTTTGGGGGAACAAATATAAGACAGGTCCCAAGCACGGCATAGCTGCAGGCGAGGAGGAAATAGGGACGAGCGTCCAGTCTCCCATCTGTCAGAGGGATCTTGATATTAGCTAAGAGATGCGAGCTGAAGGACTCTGAAAAGGATATTATTCACAGAAGCTGATTCCTAGAAGAGCTCTGGAGGCGCCGTCCGCCTGTTGAAGTGCCGTAGAAGCCATTCCAAATCCGTGGATGAATGAAAACACAATGCTTACATGTGCAAATATGAAACACGAGCCATTCAGGTCACGATGAGAGAAAACTGGGAGAGAGCGCCAGTTACATAGCAGGCCTTCACTCTGCTGATGCATTAAAGAGTCATACTAGGTACGGAAATAAAGAAGTCGATACGATATTCAATAAAGCATGGTCAATGGATTTAACTGAAGAGACAAGCCTAAAACCGTATGAGCTCTAGGAAGTCTGACTAGCAATACATAAAGCATGACCACAACCTGGATAGAAGATGTTTGATGCTGGTTAGAAGGTAATAATTATCAAGTTAGGTACAATAGTATCTGTAGATGTTGAGGACAAATCGCTGGCATATCAGTACTTGCGATTGCCGAGTACGCGTACACGATATTTGCTGCATTCAATATGCCATTCAACTAGGATCTACTCCGTAGATGAGCCAGGTCTATTCACTTTAAATGGCAGATATAGGCTGTGTGAGCGCTAAAGATGCAAAGCCCCCAGAGAGTGGTCAAGAGCCTGAGGACTTGATTATCTTTAAATGATAGAAAGTAGGTCAGCAGGTAGAATGCCAGATAGTTATAAATGATATTATTGAAGCCTCAGTGAGCGACACGAACGGTTAAGGGCTTGTGTAACATGTACCTAGGTATCGGGG